>Ga0214923_10002735_pt1 | contig 22951 bp, 19 predicted proteins | sample LL1510_MetaG_FD_177993 | JGI IMG/M metagenome (GOLD analysis project Ga0214923, IMG submission 177993) | Freshwater microbial communities from Lake Lanier, Atlanta, Georgia, United States - LL-1510 | ecosystem: Environmental > Aquatic > Freshwater > Lake | place: USA: Georgia | collected...
AAGGTGTTGGTGCATATGATGGGGTTGGTGCATATGATGGTGCTAAAGAAGGTGCTGGTGCAGACGATGGTGTTAGTGCATATGAGGGTGCTAATGCAGACGAGGGTGCTAATGCAGACGAGGGTGCTAATGCAGACGAGGGTGTTAGTGTATATGATGGAGAAGGGGAGGGTAAATTGGTGAAACTAAAGGATAGTAAATCACTCATATATATATATACAAACAAAAAAAATTATTAATTAAAATATAATATATTAATCTCTCTACATATTTTATATTTTATATTTTAGATACATTTTTAAATTTTAGATATAATTTTATCAATACTAATACAGTATTATTAATATCTAAATCTATACCAATTAACATCATATTATTTATATGATATTATTGTTTATTTTATAAAGATTTTTTACTAGAATATTGATTATAAACATTAGGATTTAATATAGGATTTTGATAATTAAACCAAATAAATACAGCCATAATTGCACATAATCCTATATAAATATTTATTACAACTGATATATTTCTATTAGCAATAATAGTAGCAGGATCTATACTCAAAATTGATATCATACCGTAAAATATTGCACCAATAAATGATACTGGATAACAAAAATAAAATAAATAATCGAATAACGATGACGGTTTATTTGATATAACAGGATTATAATTTTCTACAGTTAATACAACTGGACTGCCTAAACCCGCTAATAATAATTTTTTATTTCCTACTATAATATGTGTTCCAATAGAAATCCAAGTTGCACCATTATCTGTACTAAGTTCTTTACTTTGTAATCCTGTACCACGTAAAATTTTAATATTACCTATTTCTATAGTAACACCTTCATCTAATGCAGGTACAACTAAATGTGAACCTGTTTGAACTTGAGTAATATCAACTGTTTGATTACCAGTATTAGGATTAGTTGTAGTTGTTGCAAGTGCAATTGGTAAAGTAGTTCCTACTAATTCAGGATATGTTTCTGGATTATTATTAATTATTGATTTTAAGTTATCTGGGAATGGAATAACAACAGATACAGGTTGATTTTCAGTAATAGCTTGTAACGAATCTAGTATTACATCTTTTGGAGCATTTTGTGGTAAACTATCTAATTGATTTGTTACTTCTTGTACAACTATATTTATATTTACAGATGGTGTTGGTGCAGCAGGAGCAATAGGTGTATACGATGGTGCAGGTGCAGCAGGAGCAATAGGTGTATACAATGGTACAGGTGCATCCAAGGATGTTAGTATATTTGATGTAGATATGCTTGGATTATATTGTTGTATAGTAAATATTGTTGGACTTCCTAAACCTGATAACTTAAATTCTTTATTTTCTATTATAATAAGTGTTCCAAGAGAAAGCCAAGTTATACCATTATCTGTACTAATTTGTTTACTTGTTGTACCAGAACCACGTAAAATTTTAATACCACCAATTTCTATAGTAACACCTTCATCTAATGCAGGTACAACTAAATGTGTACCTGTTTTAACTTGCGAAATATCAACTATTTGATTACCAGTACTAGGATTAGTTGTAGTTATTGCGAGTGTAATAAATAAAGTAGTTCCTACTAATTTAGGATATGTTTCTGGATTATTATTAATTATTGATATTAAGTTATCTGGGAATGAAATAACAATAGATACTGGATGGTATCTTGTAATAGCTTGTAATGAATCGAGTAGTACTTCTTTTGTAGCAGTTGGTGATAATCTATTTAAATTGTATGTTACTTTATTATATGTTGCTTTTTGTACATCAGTTTGTGTTACGTCGTATGAAGGTGCTAGTGCGGATGAAGATGCTAGTGCTGACAAAGGTGCTGGTGCGGGTAAATCACGACCAATAAGTGTGTATGATGGTGCAGGTGCGGCATGAGCAATAGACGATGGTGCAGGTGCATACCATGATCCAGGGGAGTATAATGATGTTAATGTGCAAGATGGTGGTAGTACTAGAGACGGTGATGATATATGTGTCCCATAATACCCTCCGCAAAATGAATTTATCCTTATAAAAGCACTTGAAAATATAGGATAATTTACACCAGTTCTAGAAAGCATTGGACAACCATTACCAAATATCCCCATGGCATTTGTAATATTATCTGCCCGCCACATTGTCAGATCTTGATTAAATGATGTAGCACCATCAAACATGTATGATATGTCTGTAACCGTCGATGGTAGTTGATAATCGACACTTTTCACATTTATACATCCAGAACATGCAAATGCAAGGTTTGTAAGTTGTAAAGATCCCCATGGATCTGCCCCTTCGCCACCATAATTTCCAGTTAGCGATGTTAGAATGCTGGGATCTGTGTTGCTTGTTTGAGGGGCTAATCTATTAATAAAGCCATTGAATATACTCATTTTTCCACTTATTTTTATGACAAATGAACCAGTTGCAGAATAGGTGTGATTAGGTACCTGTTGATTTGACATATTAGCAGAATTCCACAACTCAAGTGGTGTAGAATCTCCCCAGTCAATTAGTATAGCATCGTAGTGACGAACACGATGAAATGCTAAGAATACTTGATTATATAATATAGTACCATTGTTTCCGCTTCCAATTTGTGAAATTGTAATTTTTAGTTGCAGTTCCCCATGCCCTCCATAATAGGATCCAGTGTATGGATTTCTAGTTTTAAATGCAGATGTAAAATTAGGATAATTTACACCTGACTTAGAAAGCATAGGGCAATAGTAAGAAAACATATACGATGCATTCGTTACCTTAGTTGCAGCCCATGAATTTAAATTTTGATAGAATGACGTTGCATTATAAAACATATACGACATATTTCTTACCTGGCTTACATTCCATGAACTTATATTTTGATTGAACGCTTCAGCAAGAAAAAACATAGAAGACATATTCATTACTTTGCTCACATTCCATGAACTTATATCTCCATTGAAGGCCTTAGCTGACTTAAACATTCCTTCTATAGATGTCACATTGCTCACATCCCATAAATTTAAATTTTGATTGAATACCTCGGCTGCATAAAACACATAATTCATTTTTAAAACTTTGCTTACATCCCATGAATTTATATTTCCATTGAATGCTTGGGCGGCAAAGAACATATAACTAATATCAGTTACGGTTGATGGTAATGTTGTTGGTACGGTTGTTAATAATATACATGATCCAAAGAGGTAAGATAAATTTGTAATATTTGGATAAACATTACCCCAACTCAACATCCCTGTAATACGTGTATCCATAGAGCTCGGTTGATTGTAAGTATTAATAATAGAATTAGTAAATAAAGTCCTAGTATTTGTTCCAGTTACAGTAATTTTATATGATCCAGCTTTGGTATACGTGTGAGATGGAACCGTTAGTCCCGCTGCATTTTTAGCATAAGGTAACTGAGCAACTCTATATATGTCAAGAGTAGAACTAGGAGAATCACCCCAGTTAATTGATATTAAGTTTCCATTATGTATTAAGTCTCCATTACGTCTAGCTGCATCATCCATAGCAAGAGGTAAGCGTATAAAACCAGCACCATCAGCAATATCACTAATATTGAATGTCATAATCATAGGGTAAACAGTACGTCCATAATATGTTCCACTGTATGGGTTTGTTGTTGTAAAAGCACTTGAAAATGGAGGATAATTTACACCAGTATTAGATAACATTGGGCAACCATTATCAAATATCCCAGTGGCATTTGTAATATTAGATACATCCCATGTGCTCAGATTTTGAGTAAATGATCTAGCACCATTAAACATGTATGATATGTCTGTAACTGTTGATGGTAGTGTTGTGGGAACACTTGATAAGTTTATACAACCAGAAAATGCCCCTGTAAGACTACCGAGTTTTAGAGATCCCCACGAAGATACTGATCTTATGATAGAAAAATCATTCGGATCAAAATTAAAACCACCTAATCCTATAAGGCTAGTTGATTTTGAGGTTATTTTTATACTAAATGATCCAGTTGACAAATATCTATGATTAGGTAAACCACCAGAATTTCGATTCCATACATCAGGAGTTGTAGAGTCACCCCAATCAATCGTTATATTATCAAGACTATCAGAATTTTCTTCTAAATAAGGAGGGTCGAATGTAAAATTTAAGAAAAATAGTTTGCGATCAGCGTAGTACATTTGGTCGTTTTCATCATACAGCTGCTCAGTATCAAGTTTAGAAATCACAATATTTAATATCATTGGAGTATCCATTATAATATATATATATATATATATTATAATAAAAAAATTATTAAGAAATATACTTATGAGCTTTAGAGAATCCTGGATATTAACTAATAACTCGCGAGCTTTAGCGAATCCTGATATTAACTAATAACTCGTGAGCTTTAGCGAATCCTGGATATTTCTTTTAAGAAATATATTCCTCTACATACTTTGTATTTTGTATCTTAGATATATAAAAAGATTGGATTATATTTGTTGAAAAATGATTAATTATTAAATCTATCAATGATTCTAATATTTTTGATTCATTCTTAAATTCTAAATATAATTTATCTATACCAGCTTTAATATCAAAAGTTTCTTCTGGTGTTGAAGAATCTGTTTTTTTATCTGATTCTTGATTTATTAATATTTTAACCTTTCTAGATAATACAACCTTTTCTAGTTGATTATAATTATTTATTGATTTAGCTAATTTTTCTATAATATCACTTCTTCTTTGATAACAACTTTTAATAATTTTTTCTAAATTTTTAACTACAAATCTATCTTCCATTAATTCATATAATTTAATTTTAAATTGCATGCACAATCTAACTAATTTTTTAAATAATTTATTATGTTTATAATTTTCTTTTAAAAAATTTAATTTTGGTTTTATAACTGATTCATCAAATAAAATTAATAAATCAATATCTAAATTATCCATAAATAATATCTATTATTAGATAACTAGATTTTATTTTATATGTTTTTATTTATATCATAATAATTAACACAACCTTCATAAAAAACACATTTTACATATTTATTTTTCATCCATCTATCTGCAAATTCAGATTCATTTATAAATTTACCAAAATTATAATCTTTTACTCTATTTATACTTGATCTTAATGAATATTCACTATTTGATAACATACAATAATTATTATTTCTTGGTAACTTATGACAATTTTTTATATTATTCTTATCCTCCCATATAAAATCATATTTTTTACTAAATTCTAATTGTGTTATTTTAGTATTATCCATAATATGAATTGCATCTAGTAAAAATTTTCTAGTACTATAAGAATTATCTTCCCAATACACCCAATATACATATGTTTGAATTAAATCCAATATTAAATTTAATGTTTCTGCTTGCCCCATTAATTTTTCAGTTTTTTGAATAAAATTTATAAATGGATATTTTTCTTTTATTTTTGTAACCCAGTCTTCTTTTGGATTAGGACTATATTCATTTATAATATAAAAATCAATAAATTTATATATATATGGATCATAAGTTAAAATACTATCTATTGATTTTGATAATAATAACCACCTATCTTCTGTAGTAGAATCTAAAAATGTAGGTATAGTTAATATAAATTTTTTATTCTTAATATTATAATTTTTCTCTACATATAACATTGGATTTACTAATATATTATAAGAGTACAACAATACAAATATTGAAAAAAATGTTCCAAATAAATATAAAATATTCATAATTTATATTTATTTTATTATTTAAATCATATTTTTTTAAGAAAATCCATAACATCATTTAATACTGATTTTTCTTTATCTAAATTAAATTTTTTATGAGAAGTTTTCATATCTTGATGAGATTCAGGAACTTCACTAGATTTATTTAAATTAATAACTAATTTTTTTTTCATTTTTTGCTCACTTAATTCTTTTAATAATTTTTCTTGTGCTAACTTTTCTTGTTCTCTTTCTTTTAATGATGCTTCCATATTTTTTTTAATTAAATCAAAATCTGGTTCAGATGCCTTAATTTTTAAATCTTCTGGTTTAGTTATTTGATTAGGAAAATCATTTGTTATACCTTTATACACTTGTTTAGAAAATGTATAGGATGAACTTTCCCTTTCTCTTGTTAAACTTTCATATTTTTTTACAACATCAGGATTATATTTATCTTGTTTTGAATTATTCATATTTATATTATTTATTCTTATCTTAAGTTAAGAATAAAAATGAATATATTTAACGAAAATACATATAAACGTTTATCTATTATTGATAAACGTGAATTATTATATAGTGAGGATATATTAAAATATTTAAAAACATTACCAAAAATCACCCAAGTAAAACCAAAATATACTAAAACAGAAGAATCACCCCCATTAAAAGCATTAATTGAGTCTAGATTTGCAAGGTTTGATTCTATCTTAAATAGTGTTAAACAATTAAAAACTAAATGTGTAATTGAATTAGATGAACATGTTATAACAATTTATGGAAATAATATTAGTAATACATATATATCCCATGTAGCATCAATTATAACGTGGTGGGCAAAAATAAAACCACAAAAATATGATATTACATTTTATTTAACAAGTATTAAAAAAAGATTACCCCCGTTAAATTCCCCAAAAGTATTAACTGAAGAATATATGAATTCAGGATTTACATTTGTTAAAGATCCATGTGAAATTCATATATTTAGAAGAGAAGAATCATTAAAAGTATTAATCCACGAATTAATACATTCATCTAAATTTGATTTTAATAATAGTAATATAGTTGATGTACCTATTATATTAAGAGATGATGATATTTCAAACGAAGGAATTACTGAATATTTAGCTATCATTCATTACTATTGGTATGTAGCTAATTTTATAAGTAATCAAGATCCATCAGAAGAATTTGTTGAATTATTAAGTAATGATCTTGGTTGGCAACATTATCAAATATCTAAAATTTTAAAGTATTTTGAATTAGAACCATCTAATTTATTAGAAAAAAATAATTTTAAACAAAAAACAAGTGTAATGTCATATTTCTTTTTAAAAAATTTTTTCTTTACTCAAAATTCACTACCTATAATATTATCTCGTGATATATCTGCTATAAATAAATTGATTAATAAAATGAAAGATTATATTAAAGATTTTAAAGTAGAAGATGTATTAGATGATGCAATCTCTATGAGAATGTCATTATATGAATTATCTTATTAAATATATATTTAATATATATTTAATAAATTAATTTATGCACTGCTGCCAGCTACTTTGCCTTTCTTTACAGGGGCAGCTGCTGCCTTTACTGCAGGTGCAGGTGCAGGTGCTGATTCACCCTCGGATTCTTTGGCACGGCGGTAGATTGCAGCAAGGTTTACATTAATAGAGCTAAAATCTAGAGTCTTATCTGCAGCAAGGGTGAAGAGAGTGCGAAGTTTGCCATCAGGAATAATTACTTTGCGATCAAATCCAGATTCTTTAGAGGGGTCAGGCTTATAAAGTTTGTGCTCTTTTACATAATCATAAATGTGACCGCTGAGTTCAGTACGACGCAACATGTTATTTTCAGGGATAGTTACGTTAATAGATTTGAGGAATGATACAGCTTCAGGGGGAATAGGTGCAAGTTTAAGAATACCGCTTTCTACATTAGTCTTGCGTACTTTTTTGTTGCGTTGGCCTTGTTGACGGAGTTCATAATTGTGAGCGCTACGAAGTTTTTGGTTCATTGCCTTTGCTTGAGTTAATAGTTGCATTCCATCTTTAATCAAAGTTAGTTGTTTCTCAAGAAGATCGTCAAATGATTCACGTTCAGATTTATCCACATCTTCGAGTTCTACTACGGGTTCAGGCGCGGGTACTACTACAGGTTCAGGCGCAGAGACTACAGGGGCTTCTTTTTTGGAGCGAGCTACTTTGGTTGACATTTTTGTATTATATAATATATTATTGTTTGTTGTCTTTAAGTTATTTCTTACTAAGAACTTAAATTGTCAATTTTTATTATTTTATGGTTAAATAATAAAATAATATAAATTAAAAAAACTACTTAAAATAATAATAATCATTCAATTATACATGGATAAGATCATTAATACTGAAACAGATAGTGATCAACGATTACGTTATGAAGTTAATCAAAATATCGAATTTAAAATTGATTCTAAAAATGAATTATTATTAAAATCATTAAAAACATTCTTTACAGAAGATAAATTTAATATTGTAATCCCTATAATTACAGGAGGATCTAAAATATCATTACGAGTAATTGATTGGTTTGTTACTAATTATTCTAAAAAAAATCAAGTTATTTATAAAATTACTGAAAATAATGAAGAATGTTATATAAATATTCATAATCATTATAAAAGTCAATTAAATGCATATGGTAAAAAATATATTGATCCATTTTGTAGAGGTAAAGATCGTATATTTTTTAATGTTTCTGAATCTCAATGTGTATTAACAAATATTAGTCAATTAAATTTTTTTAGATGGGCTGTACAATATAATGTAATTAATTATATTGATAAAAATTATACTGAAATTGTAAAAGATATGACAAATACTCTTTCAAGTACACCTTCTTACAATAGACGAAGGATCTTTACATCTACCTCTGGTAAAATGATACAAAAATATGATGATGGTATTTCAATGACAATAAATTCTGAAAATAATGAAGATCTTAGCGAAAAGAACCAAAATCAAAATAATATTTCAAAATAATTTATCAAAATATAATTTTTTGATAATTTATTCTTCATCCTCTGATTCATCAGATTCATCTTCGTCATCTGATTCAACAATTATATTATCTTCAATAAAATTTAAATTATATATTACTTTTTCTTCTATTATTTCTGGTTTTAAATAAATACCAAATGTAGATACAAAATTAGTAGTTGATTCATCTAATGGTTTATTTGTTATCCATATTGCATATACCTGTAATATCATTCTTATTTTATTATTTTTTGTTAATTCATTTACAGTTATTTCATTTGATTCTTTTTTTATTAATGTATTACTTGTTATTTTTATTTTAATTAATCCATCATTACATTTATCTATATTATCTACATCATCCATTGTTGATGTTACTTCTTTATTTATTTCTTTAATAATAGGTATAAATTTAATTGATTTTGAATTTATTAATTTTTTCTTGGATTCAGAACTAATAGAATCAGTTGATTTTTGACTAAACCACGTATGTTTATATAAATTTGCATCTTGTAATATTTTATTTTCTAAATCATTAATAAATTTTTTAAATACTAAACACTGAATACCACCTAATGGTAATAAAATTTCACTATGTGATTTCTTATTCATTACCCCAAATATATTTACTAATTCAGGTGTTTGAATATATAATGGTTTATCCATTTTATTATCATATATTTTTATTGTTTTTTTTGTATTATCATCTGAATATTCAGGTGTGTCATAAATTATATTTGATATGTTATATTGATGAGGTAAATAATGATTTTGCATTTAATAATAATATTAATATTTAATATTATTATTTTAAATAAAGAAATTATATAATTTAGGCAGTTGAAGAAGTCGCTTTCTTACGTGCAGGCTTTGCTTTTAGAGTAACTTCTACCTTTTTAACAGAAGGTTTAATTTCTTCTTCCTCATCATCTTCAGCCTCTTCTTCTTTTTCATCATCTTCCTCTTCTTCCTCTGCCTCATCTTTTAGATCTACTGCTGCAAGTTTAGATGTAGTAATATTTACGCTTTCATCAAATAATGATTTTTGGAATAAATGTTTCATGCTCTTAGATACAACATCATCACGCTCCTCTACTTGCATTTGTTCAATCGTAAATGTTACACCATAACGAGATGTCGCTTTAAGTTTCCATACTTTGCTCAGGCTAAAAATCATACGATAACGAACTTCCCCACGACGTACTTTTGCTTCTAAATCTTTAATAGTATGAATTTCCATATCAATGTTATCTTTGTCAAAAAATTTAGTTTCAAGTAGTTCTGCATTGCCCTTCTTGGTACGGAATTTAAAGTTTACATAATTAATACTATCCCCCTTTTCAAGTACAGTTTCACCAACAAGATCTTGTACTTCAAATTTCTTTAAATCTTTATTAGTGGCACCAACAATAATCGACTTATTTTTCTTTAATTCTTCTTGAAGCTCACTCATTTTCTCTAACATTTTCTTATCAGATACATAACCACGCCATTTAGCACGTTCTTTATCTTCAACCATCTCACCATCTTGATTTTTTACAGGAGGCAGACCACCCAGATTATAATCAATAGTAGGACTTTTCATTAATAACGTGGTAAAGGTACCATCTGCATGTTTATAATTTGCAAATGACATATGCATATTTTTATTAATATATTCACTTTCCTTAGTTTCCTCAAATTTTAAGTTAGAAAAATCAACATCTTCGATAGGAATTACTACTTTGGACTTGGACATTTTTATATTATTTATTTATTAATATAACTATATCTTTAAACTGTTAATATATCAATTTTTATTAAATCAATTTTTATTTATAATATATTGGATTCTAATGCAGACCAACGAAGATTTTTATAATTAAACCCTACAACTTCATTTATTACTTTATCATTAATCTCATTATTAATACTTGATAATTTATAATGACGATTAATACGCCTTATGGTTTTTTCAAGCGTAAATAATGATATTAGAGTATCTTTACTATATGCAATAATATTTGCTAATTTATATGAAATATTATTATCTCTAAATTTATATATTCTAGCATATCTATTACCTTCCCGTGATTTAATTAAATGCATATCTACAATTCCTTGAATAATAATTTTTAATGGATAATTAATATTAATATTTAATCCTAATAATTTAATTATATTTTCATACCTATTAAAAAGATATCCTCTATATTTATTGTCCTCTGTATTCTCATCTAATATTAACGTTTTATCATCATCGGTATCATCTATATTATTAATATTATTAATATTATTATTAGATTCTTCATCAAAATCTAGTATGTCCATATTATTTATATTTATAAATTAATAAATGTAAATAATTTATGTTTCAATTTTTATAATACTATGTAACAATAAATAATTTATCACTGTCTTTTTTAATTAAATCATCTATTACTAAATTATCTTCTAATTTAAATATCATTTCAGTTTGATTTAATCCCTGTTCTATACTAGATACATTTAATTCAGTATTTTCTAATATATCATTATCCATCATTAAATCACAATATCCAGTACCCCCATTAATCATTCTTCCAATAATAATTCGCGATGACACACTTTTTAATCTATCGGTCTCATTAAATGCAGCTGCATTAATAAATTGTTCCATTGTTTTTTCAAACGATGCTCGAGATAATGGATCAGTATCTTGTCTGTTAATACCGTGACGATCAATTGATATTAATGCACCACCATGTGTAATTACATCTACTAATAATGCTATATGATGATAATTTACATTGTCAATTAATTCACTAATTTCATTAATTAATTTATTTCTAATTGCTTCAATTCCAAAATTTGCATATATTGAATACATATCATTTGTTATTGTTTTAATATGATTAATTCCAGTAATACTACGAATACCACTCATATTAATTCCATCTGTTTGTAATACATATTCTTCTTTACTTTCAAGACTACCATCTTCTAATACATTTAATTGAGATATAGATAATACATCAATACCAGTAATTCCATCTAACCCTTTTAGATTAAAATTTGATAATATATAATCCTGTAGTTCAATAATTTTATTCAAATCATAATTATTTAATTCAAATCTAATATGAATTACAGGTTGAATATTATTTTCATTACTAGATAAAATAGCACATGATATTACACGGTTAAATATATCTTTATCCAATTTATTATTATTTTTAATATTCTGTAATTTATTCTTCCAAAATTTTACAAAATTTGTTTTTATTTCAGATAATTTTAATTTTTTAGCATATAACATATCACGGTTAATACTAAATCTAAACATCCACGGTAATTTTTTAAGATCTAATTTAACGTCATATATTTGCATCGCCGTATTTGGATCAATATTATCCATTTTTAAATATCCATTTTTAATATCTGGATCATATCCAATATCACTCTTTAATACAATATTTTGTAATGTTAAATAACTAATATATGATGCAATCTTGTATGCACTCTCTTTACTATATTTATATTTATCTTCCAAATAAATTGTTAACATCGGTGTTTTAATATTTTTTGTACAACGTAATATTTCATTTAATCTCGCAATACCAGATGTTCCTTTTTTGACTGCTCCTGCACTGTGCTTAGTATTCAAGTTCAACTGTGTACATTTTTCTCCCATACTTTGTGCACCTAATACTCCAACCATTTCTCCAGGATCTACTATCGCTTTGTTGAAATTGTGAATAATCTCAATTTTAATTTTTTCTAACGATTTTTTAGTTAATTTATATTCAATCATACATTTTTTAGGTGATAAATATTCATAAATAGACACAATAAACATAAATTTATTTATATATTCTAATTCTTGTTTATAGCTTTCTGATAAATCTAAATTTCTTTCTGCTTCTGTCATACAAAACATTTTAGTATTTTTAGATTTTATAATATCTTCAACTGTATTAATTATATCATTATAATCTAAATCTGTCTTACTGGTACTACTAATATTACTATTAATTATACGATGCAAATTTACAGGTAACATATATTTGTCTTTTAATGTTACATAATTTAATGTTGATTTCATTACAATTTTTCGTAATTCATCCCTGTATGATATTAATTTTTTATAATATTCTTCATTCATTATCTCAGTTTTAGTTAATTCATTCTTCTTATAAAATTGCTTTAATTCTTCTTTTGTAAATATTAATGTTTCCCTAATATTCTTATTACTCATATTAATTAAATTTATTTTTACAGGTGATTGTTTTACTTGATCTAAATTAGATCCACCGTAAAAGTACTGGATAATTTGATTGTTTGCACTACGGACTAGACCATCGTAATAGACCATTACGTCCTCCATACCTTTAATTAATTTACGTTGGACGTAGCCTGTGTCTGCGGTATCAACTACATGTAATCCATTTGCTAATCCAAAGTTTAATGTACTGGGAATTGTTAAGTCATATACTTTAGGATATAATGAAATATCTATCTTATTAATTTCTACAATTTCATCTAATACTACATCATTTTGAAAACTAAAGTTTCTATGAGTTTGTGATGCTTTTAATATTTTTAGTTGAGCATCTTTTTTATCATCAATCATATATATTGATTCTGCAAATTTAGTTGCCCATAATGATCTAATTGCTAATGTATAAGTTGGTAATATATTTTCAGTTCTCAAATTATTTGACTTTGCTTGTCTAATTGATACTTTACCAAATATTCCTAATCTAGTGCATAACATGCTAATACCATCTATTAATTTAGCAGATGCTGATCCAATTTCAATTGAATTTTCAGTAATTGTTCCATCCCCTGAAAAATATCCATTTAATAATCCAATAATAAATTCATTTGGTGCTGCATATGCAAATTCAGGAACATATTTATTTTCAGCACCATGCCCAACAATTTTATCTAAAAATTTAGCAAGTATTGTTGAATATCCACGAATAGTTGATGATGTTCCTCCAATGTGATTAATATGAGATTCAAAATTATGATGTAATCCCCATGAATCAAACCATTCATTTACAAACTTTTGTATATTTGCATTATTATTTGTAATTCCAACATATCCAGATTTAATATCTACATTTCCTTCTGCTAAGAATAATCCAATAAATTTACCATTTGTTTTATCAAGTACAAATTTATCAGGAATATTAGAATGTTCGCGATTTGTTGTAAATGGGTAAATATAATTTTGTTTTATATTATTCATATTAGATCTAATAGTTGCACGTTGAAATCTAGCTTTGCTATCATATGGTAGTGTAAATGTATTACCATTATTAGAATCCCACCAACCAACAGGAATATGTTCACGTCCTTCCATTGCTTTTTCTACTGAATCAAATGCTTTAATAAATTCAGAACCATAAATATATTCAGATTTAGATAAATATTCACTCATATCAATTTCAGTTGTAATTACGGGTGGTAATGGTAAACTCATAGTTACTGGTACAAAATCCCCTGGTTTTACTAAAGGTGTTGATGTATGTTCAAATTTCTTTGTTTCATGATTATAAATTAGGAGAGATTTAGATTCAGTTACAATTACTTTCTTACCACCTAATGTTTTAATTTCATATAATTCTTTACCAGGTAAATGTCTAGTAATTGCAGTAATATGCCCCCATGTTACATTACCATCTGCATTGGTTGTAGGAATATATAATTTACTATCTTCTACTACTAAATATTCCATTTCTCTTTCTTCAAAATGTTGTACTTTATCTTTATTCTGATCTAAAATATTATCAATCCAATCACCAATCATTACGTATTTACTAGTCTTAGAATCAAATAATACAATAGGAGTATCACCAGTTACAGATTTGATAGCTGTATCAATCAAACCATCACGACCCGCCGCAGTTTGAAAAAAGAACTCAGTGGGACTTAATCCTTTTAAATATGAACTAGTTACAAAGCCACGAGCCTGCGGCGTATCATCGTTTTGTGAAAAATGAGGCAGTGTGCGACTATTTACTTTTTTAGCAATCCGTTTATTATTCATGTTAATTTGACCTACAATACTTGAAATACTACCTAATTGTTCTACTTTTCCTTTTGCACCTGAATCAACCATTAAAAATAAATTATTTGATGAATTTGTATTATCCATAACAATTTTACCCATATTACCTGCATGTGCTGATAACATAGTAGCTAAATTATTCTCAAAAATAGATTCATCTAATAATCCAGGGTGATTTTCCTGTTCTGTAATTAAATGTTTTACTTCTAATAATAATTTATTTGTTTTTTCTTTTATTTGATTCATAATTGTATCATCTACAATACAATCTTTAATACCTACTGTAAATCCTTTTAAATGTAACCATGATAAAATTACTTTTTGTACATTGTCAATAAAATCTCTGGTTTTTTCTCCCCCATATTGATCGAATATAGTACCTAAAAATCCATTTGAACTATTTAATACATTTGCAGTTAATTTTCCACTTTTATATTCTCCATTTTGTACATTAACTTTTCCAAGTGTCATATTAATATCTGGAATTAAATAACTCATCAAATTAAATGTACTACTTTCTTTTTTTGATACATTAAGTGATTTTACATTTTCAGTTACCATTAACGTTTTCATAAGTCGATTCCATGATAATGGTTGACTTGATTCAGTGAATAAATAACAACCTAATACACCATCTTGACGTAATTCAATAATTGGTTCTGTATTTCTAGGTGAAATAATCAAATTAGTAACATTTGCTAACATTGATAATTCTACAACGGATTGAATAGTTTGAGGTACGAACACGTTCATTTCATCACCGTCAAAATCTGCATTATACGGTTTGCAAGTACTAGGATTCATTCTAAATGTTGTAAATTTATCATTCATAGAAACTTTAACACGATGACCCATCATACTTAATTTGTGCAAACTTGGTTGACGGTTAAATAATACATAATCTCCATCAATTAAATGTCTTTCTACTATATCACCATATTGTAATTTAATCGGACGATTTCTATATCTAATATCATATGACACACCATTCTTTTTAATAATTTTATTAACACCAGGATAAATATCACGCCCATTTTTTACTAACATCGACATTTTTTCATAATTATCTGGAGTAACTGTTTCTGGAAAGGGAATACTCATTGCTATTTTTAGGGGTATTCCTACCTCATCAATTCCAATAGACGGATCGGATGTAATTACGGCGCGTCCAGACCCTTCTACGCGCTTACCATTTAAATTTTGACGAATCCGCCCTGTTTTTCCAGAAATTCTTTCTGTAATCGATTTGATAGGCCTTCCACCAGTTTTTTGTTGAGATACAGGTAATGACATTTCTTCATTATTATAATAAGTAGCAATATGATATTGTAAATTACGAATATGATCTTCACTATATTTCATATCTTCACCTGATGCAGATTCTTTATCCAATATTTTTCTAACTTTAATATTTGTTTTGATAATATCAGATAATTTATGCGTTAATGTATCTTCAAATGATGTTGATGATAAAAAATCTCTTTTTGCTGGCGGCCTAATTGCAATTGGCGGAATTGGAAAATTAATAATAATCATATTTTCTGGTCTAGCTTTTGCTACATCAAAACCCATAATTTGATAATCTAAATCTGATATATTTTTCATAATTGTATAACACGTACTTGGTTTTAAAATTTCAATAATTCTTTTTTTACCAGTTTCATTACCACCATCTTCTTCTGTTACTCCTGATAATTCAGTTTCTGCGTGTAATTGAATATTACCAGTTGTTGGTGATATTTTTTTGGTAATAATAGGTACGGGTGCACCACATGAATAATCTTGGCGTACACAATACTTAATACTAGATGTTATTTTTCTAATTTCATTAAATCTTACCTTGCCATATTTATTACGAATAACATGATTAATTTCATCTAATGATTTATTAATTAATAATTTAGAACACCTAATACAAATACATCCTAAGATATTTTTTATAATAGTAATAAATCCAATATGAAATACAGGTTCTGCTAATTCAGTATGACCAAAATGCCCAGGACAGTTTTTAGATTCTAAGCCACACGTAGCACATAATATTTGACTGTCAGCTGTTCCTAATCTTGGATCTACTAAACCACCTCTTTTAGGTTCCATTAAATCATATGTTTCAGCAATATTAATACCAAATGTATCATTTGCTACTGCAGATGCCCGTTTAATTTCATCATTTCCGTATAAGGTAAACTCGATTTTGTCGATATTTGAAATTTCATCAAATTTATCAGACATCGTCTCTTGTTATATTTATATAATAATTATTTAAATAATATTAATAATTAAATAATTTAATTATCAATTTTATTGTTTTAAGTTTAAGTCAATTTATTTCCAATAAAATTGAATCTAAATATATATAAAAACAATATGATATTATAATTAATAGAAAATGCAAACTTCTAATCTATTCAATACTCCATGGCATTTGTGGTATCATCATGAATTAGATAATTGGAAAGAAGATGGATATCGTAAAATATTTACGATAAATTCAATTAATGATTTTTGGGATTTACACAACAATATTGAATATATTGGAGGTATTAATAATCAAAATTTCTTTTTAATGCGTGATGGTATTAAACCTATTTGGGAAGATCCTAAAAATAAAAATGGTGGATGTTGGTCAATTAAATTAACAGATGTATCTAAAAATTATAATATTTGGTTAAAATTAGCATTACGAATGGTAGGAGAAACAATGTTTAAAGATTCTAAATTAGATGAACAAAAAATAATTACTGGATTATCTATAAATTTAAGAAATGCAAATACATCAATTATTAAAATATGGAATACAGATATTAAATATAATTCTATTAAATTTTTGCAAGAAGATATAACAAAAGATTTTGGATATAATATTATTTATAAGAAGAATAATGCAGAATATTAATTTAATAAAAAATAATATATTTTTTTATTAAATTTTTAAGGGAATATAAACTCACCTGAAGATAAATTCAAGTATCTTGGGGGAATTATTTCCTGACCACTTTCATTTTTTATTCTTAATGTTTTTAAATTATTACCATCTTTATCTTTTGAAATAGAACCATCCATCTCTTTTATAAATTCATCACCAATTGCAGTTAAACCTTTCTCTAAAAATGCTATAATTTCTGGTGTAGTAGTAATTGGTTTTAATGTACTAGCATTGTCAGTAATATACTTGTCACTTACTGGATATAAATAAACTTCATATAGATAATTATCTATTTTTAATGTATATTTTTTATTATCTACTGCGTTATAATAAAAATCTATATTTATTGATGGTTTTTTAGAATCAGTGAATAAACTAGAAAATGGCCAATCAGGACCTCCATTATTTTTCCACCATGTATCACGTAATATTTTAGATTTATTAGTATTTTCAACACTATTTGTATATTCACGTAAATCTAATAAATTCTCTGATTTTATTTTTATTCTATCTTGAATTTTCTTCCATATTTTTTCATTTCTAAATATAAAATTAGCACTTAAACCATAATCTAATCCTAGTTTTATATCATCTAAAGTTCCATTATCATTAAAACATTCACCCTTTTGACTATCTTTTCCTGCTATATTTTTTTCATAATATGTCCACCCTTCAAATGGTTTAGATGTAGATCCTCCTATTTTACCGCTACCTTTTTCACCTTCAACAGATGAAGACTTGTATTCAATTTTATTAGTACTTAAACATGATTGAAATTGTGTAAAAATATAATTAGACCCTTTACCTTCATTACTAGGTACTTCACAACCTAATTCTACAGGTAATTCTAATGATTTTAAATTAGTATCTATTTGAATAGGTGTTATTTTCTCATTTAATTTAGTTATGTCAGATGTTTTATCTAATTTTGTTACTGCATCAGCTTGACTAGATGATATTTTATCTTTTGTTGTAATACCATATTTCTTAAAAATATGACAACAGCAATTTACTTTAGGTAATATTCTAGTACTATAATCATATTTTGCAGCATAATCATTAAGATTATTTGCATCTGGTGATGTTAAACCTTCTATAAAATTTTCTTTCTTGCGACCTACACACTCTGATCCTCCATATAATATCTTTGGTGCATATAAAGGATCTCCTCCATAATTTTGATCAGGGCCACCACATTCACATATATTACAAGGTGCTACTATATTACAAAATTTATCAACACCTTTTTTTTCTGCATTAATCATATTTTGTGCATTTTCTTCAAAATTTTCCAATTTACGTGGATCATCTATTTTACCTGGTGCTATTCCATATTTATGTCTAGCTAAGTAAAAGAAGTCGAGTAAAAATGATACACCTTGATTATCCCAAGATATTACAGGATTAATACCTGAGGCTGGTACACCAAGTACTTTATAGTGAATATAACCATAATATAATGCAATTAATAATAAAATAACAACAATACCTGTATATACAGTAAAATTATCATATAATAATTTATATAGTTTACTAAACTTTAATAATTTTTCATTTAATTTATCAGGATCCATATTATCATATGGATTTATAGATGGATTAGCGCCTCCTAACATATTTGTATTATATGGAATACTTATATATGTAATGTATAATATTAATAATATTAATACAAGTAAAGAATAATTTCTATTAATTACAGTTTTATTCATAATTTAATATTTGAAAAAAACTACTGTAAAAATATCTTATTATAATTATAATAATATTAATTATAATTATAATTTATTTGGGCATTTATTTGTCTTAAAAAACTTTTGATAGCCAGGTAAATCACAGCATGAACATGGTCTATATGTATTACAAAAATATTGTGATTCTTTATACAGATTTCCAAATGGATTTCCAGTTAATTGGATAAAATTAAATAATTTTTCAATTTCAGGGGTAGATGTTTCTTTATCTTTTAATTCTTCATAATTAAAACTTGCAGATTCTCCATCTGTTACATCTTTAGCAGCTACTGCATCAATAACAGTATTATAAAATTGACTAAAAAATTCTTGACCATTTTTCCATGTATTTATTGCTATTATTTTTGATCTAAAACGAACACCGATAATAATATAAACTATTAACATTATCGGAATTGCTACTAGTAAATATCTATATTTATATTTCCATGGTACATTTTTGGGCAATGGAAATGTGTTTGCCACTGTCACACCTCCAACTTGTATTGCATAATTATTTGGAATACTTAAATATGCATATGATAATATTAATATTAATAATGTAACAATTGGTAATTTTGTTGTTATTAAATGTATTAATTTTTTATTCATATAATAATTTTTGAAAAAATTATTCAGAATAATCCTTATAATCATATCCACCTTTATAAATATATGATAATTCATCATCGCTGGTATCTACATCAGTTTTTTTACCTAAATAATCATTAAAATTATAATAAAAAAATTTCCAATTATATATTAAAAATACTATTAAAAATAATAATATAAAATATATAAATGTCCGACCTATATTATTATTACTTATATATGTTTTAATAAAATTTGTATTTGTTGTATTTTCAACATGCTCAAATACATTGGATGAACATGGATATAATATATATTGATTATCGGTATTAAAAAAAGAATCATCATTTTTATTTTGATCAATGTATATTATAATTATACCTTTAGATGCATCAACATTAATATCTTCAATATCATATTGATATGTAACCAATTTATTACTTATCACTAATTTAGTATTATTTTCTATTACTGAAAGTATATTATTATTATTTAAATCATTTATATTAATTATAATTTCATCGTCACTTAAATACATTGATCCTGGTAGTAATGATTCTTCATCATAATATTTATATACATATCCACAGTCTTTATGATTATATAATTCTTTAATTGTTCTATTTATATTATTATAATAATCAGTATATGTTATTGGTTTAAAATTATTTGAATTATTTATTTTATCTGGTATTTTTTTATTAAATATATATTCATATATTTTTTTATTATATTCAAAATATTTATCTATTAAAGGTTTATTTTCATCTAGTTCAGATGAAAAATTTTCATACTTATTTTTATGTACAGTATTTGTTATATTTAAATAAAATAATAATATAATTAATATTCCAAATATTATTCTTATATTTTCATTCATACATTATGTAGAGTTAAATAATTGACATAATAATTTTAAATTTTTATTATTATAATATTCATTCACAAATCTTGTTTTTTCTTGTTTATCCATCATTGAAAATTCATTTAAAAAAATGTCTATTTTTTGTTCACGTGACATTAAAATACCTTGTGATATTAAATTATTCATAATTATCATAATCATTAATAAAAATCCTAATATTATACACAATAATCCAATACTTGTCATACTATCATATTATATTTTTTTTTACCTTTTTTACTTTATTTATTTTAGCTTCTTTTTTTAGTTTTTTATTATTTTCTTCAATTAATAAGGTGTAAAAAGAATATCCTTGTAATAAACAATCTGCCAAATCATCTTTTTTACTAAATCCTTTAAAAAATTCATTCCATTCCGCAGTAATTATATTTTGACAAAATTCAATAGACATTTTTTTACCCTCTTGATATGTTAGTTTTTTTGGTTTTTCTTTGTTCTTTTCTGTTTTTTCTACAAATAATGTATTTTTTCTACTAGGTGATATTAATCTAATATTTTCACATAATAATGTTTTTGCATCTACTATTTTTCTAATTAAAAACCATGCATACAATGTATCTGCAATTGCTTTCATTTTTGGATTTTTAAATGTAGGTTGATTTTCAATTAATACATATTTAAATTCTCCAAAATCAATTAAATCTAATTTTTCAATTAATTTCTTTTTTAATATTTCAATCGCATTATCTGATGCATATATTTGTGGTCCATGATTTTTACACATATATTTATTAGTTCCTTCATTCGGAATATCTATATTATAAGTAGCTTTATCATAACATTTTTCAACAAAACAAAAATGCTTTGCTCTTAATTTCTTACAATGATCTTTACAATAATAATTAGTTTCAAATAAATATAATCCATCTTCATCACAAAAATTACATTTTTCTAATGATAAATTAACAATACCCCATTTTTTAATAGTTAAATTAATTTTGTGTGTTTCTAAATCTTCACTATATTCAGATATATTATATGCTAAATGTTTAATTCCTACATCCCATGATAAAATAATCGTTGATTGCATATAAATATAATTATCTTATATTTATATATTAATTCCTAAAGTTGAAAATTTATTAATTTAAATACTAAATAATATAAATTATAACAGTATGGCACAAATCAAATATATTGATTTGTGTTGTGGTATAGGTAGTTTTCATTATTCATTCAAAAAATTAGGATGGAAATGTGTAATGGCCTGTGATATAAATAAATCATCAAGAATAAATTATAAAAATAATTATAATTTAGAACCATTAGAAGATATCTATAATATTGATCCTAAAGATGTAGAAGATTATGATATAATAACTGCAGGTATACCATGTCAACCATTTTCTCAATCAGGTAATCAATTAGGTTTTGGAGATACACGTGGATTATTATTTTTTGAAGTATTAAAATTTGTTAAATATCATCATCCTAAAATTATTATCATTGAAAATGTACAAGGATTAGTAAAACATGATAAAGGTAATACATTAAAACGAATTATTTCTGAACTAGAAAAAGAAAAATATAAAGTTGTGTATAAAATATTAGTTTGTTCTGATTATGGAATACCACAGATGAGAAAAAGAATATTTATTATTGGTGTAAGAGAAGATATTGTAATAGAAGATTTAAATAAAATCTTTGATCTAAAAGATTATGAAAAAAAAATAACTTTATCTAATTTTTTAAATAAAAATTTTAAAAAAGACATAGCGTATACAATAAGATGTGGGGGAAGAAAATCACCTATTAATGATAAACATAATTGGGATGGTTATATTGTAGATGATAAAGAATATCGATTAACTATAGAAGATGCATTAAAATTACAAGGATTTACAGATACTGAATTTAAATTAACAGGTACTGAAAAAGAAAAATGGACATTATTAGGAAATACAATACCAACAATTTTTACTGAAATTCTTGGTAAACAATTAAAGAAATTATTTTTTGAGACGAATGTGTAAACTGCCCTTTTTTTTATTATTCATTTCAATTATCCATGGTTTACAT
>Ga0214923_10002736_pt1 | contig 22945 bp, 18 predicted proteins | sample LL1510_MetaG_FD_177993 | JGI IMG/M metagenome (GOLD analysis project Ga0214923, IMG submission 177993) | Freshwater microbial communities from Lake Lanier, Atlanta, Georgia, United States - LL-1510 | ecosystem: Environmental > Aquatic > Freshwater > Lake | place: USA: Georgia | collected...
CACCCATACCAATTACATTTTTTCTCTTGTATTCATCTGTTCCATTTCCCCAAATATCGATTGGCCAATTATATTTCAAAATATGTGACACAAGAGCGTGTCTATAAATGTGACCGATCGTATTTCTCTTATAGGATACCATAATCGACATTAACTTCGGTTTTTGATGGGAAGGAATCAAAGTATGTATAGGTGGCGGTATATCGTAAAATAAAAATCCGTGATGCCCCACAAACGTTGTCGCCGGTAAGTTCCCAACACTACCAATAAAATATTTTCCAATATGTTCAATAGCATACTGTATAAAATTATTATGATTTAATCGTAAAAATGAATTATCGGGTGGTTCCTGAGCGAAACCCGCGACGTTTTGTTTATCTACTTGTAGATTGGGCGGAACAGGACAATTCAACAAAATAGCGTGCGTATATGTTTCCGTAGTAGTGAAATATATTTTTTTATGTTTGCCATAGTATTCAACAGGATTATATAGTCCGATATCTTCATAACACTTTTTACAATGTCCTGAAACACAATAATCGCTAAAAAATTTGATTCTAACATATTTTCGTTTGGCAGCTTCAACTATCTTTTTAAATTCATCCGTATCATAACATTTATTATATTTTTCCAAAGATAGGGATGATATATGTGTTACAGTAATGTCTGATATATTATATAAAACGCCTTGTTGAATCGCAAGTTGTAACCATAAAGCGTTTAATTCATATCCAGAGCAGGCGTCCATTTCGCATTGTTCGAAATATTTTAAAACTCCGCGTTTAAAAACAACCGTAGAATTAACAAAAGGGTTTATCTTAAATAAATTATAATTGTATAGACCATCAAGGGGTATATTTGATACTTCATCGTTATATAAACTTCTACTACCGAGAACTTCTATTCTTTTAAATTCACCGAGTTTTGATGCCTGTATTTCTAATTTATTCGGCGACCATATATCTCCAATATCCATCAAAGCTATATAATCGTAAATACATTTTTCAGAGACTACTTTTTCAAGTGCCTCTGTATATCGGTGAACGCCTGGATAAGTAACAATAATTATTTTATATTCATCTTTTACGATGTCCGATTCTTGATCAAATATAGTATTATATTTTGTTTCATACTTTTTAAAATCATCTATTAGTTCGAATGGAGGTGTTGCGACGGAGGTTACGGTGATATGGTCAATATTTACGTCACCATAACCATATAATACTATTCTTAACTCCCATTTTTTATATGTTTGTTCTACAACAGAAGATATAGATTCTTCTATATTTATATAGGTTTTTTCATTATCTCCATTATATCCATTATATCCATTATATCCGTTATATTCATTTTTTATCCATTCTGTTACGTTAATTAATGACACAATAGAAATCATAGCGTAGGGTAGTTATTATTAATAGTTGTATATAGTATATCCGTATATCTGTATACTTTTATATTAATAATAACATTTATATTAATAATAACATTTATATTAATAATAACATTTATATTAATAATAACATTTATATTAATAATAACATTTATATTAATAATAACATTTATATTAATAATAACATTTATATTTATTATCTTTATCATTGTTACATTATTAAATATCTAAACTAATTGTATTTTTCTCCGATTTAGGTTTACGTTTTGTTCTACTGGGCATATTATCATTTTGAAGGTCTTTCAGCTCTGTAATACTAATCGTGCTACCTTTATCTTCCGATGCATTGTTAGCCGCCGATGCCGATGCGTTGCCATTATTTGAAGTAACATTTACTGTTTTAGTCTTCAATCCTGAAAGAATATTGCTAATATCAGACGGGCCCTTCATTTCAGGTCTCGGATTCTGTGGAAGCGGAGGAGGTGCGCCTCGTGATGGCGTTTTATTCTGAAATGGGTTTATATAACTATCCGAAAGATTTACACCATCATTTGAATTACCTCTTCCGAAGTTAAGATCGGGACGATTTGAAATGTCACCTTCGCGTCTAGGCGGTGGAATAGAATTGGGGCCTTTTGTGGCAACAGGGGGAGGAGGAGGTCTCTGATTGTTAAAGTTGCTTGACATTGAAGGACCGCCTCCGCCACCACCCATCATATCACCCATAAAGTTCCCAAAGTTGGGTGATGACTGCGACATTGTATTCACAGCCGCTTGTGTAAATTGTTTCATAAGCTCGGGGTTTTGTCTCATAATATCGTCCATACCAGGCATTGCAGACTTAAACATTGTGTTTGTCATATGAAGCATAATCGCGCTTCCACCAAGCTGAAAAAGGAGCTTTAATTCTGGTGCCATCTTTGCCTTGGATTTATATTTCTCGTGTAACTCTGCAAAAATCTCATCATAGTCATCGACATTTTCATTAATCTGTTCAGACCATCCATCCAGTTTAAGATCGAAGGGATCAAATTTATTATTTAAAAATTCAATACCAGTGATTGCTGTCATAAGCAACTTTTGCTGAAATTTAATACTGTTTTTCTTCTCTCTTTCTTCTACGTGTGTTTCATATTCACCCTTCATTTCAAGCAAAGAAGACTCCATTGTATATTTTTTTGTAAGGCGGACACCCTTTGTTTCGAGCTCTTCTAGCTTTTGAAGCATTTTGAATTTCTCGCGAAGAAGCTCCTCCTTTGTCATTTGCGGAGTAGTATCTACAGGAGCATCCGGGTTCATAGGAACATTGCTAAACTTTCCAAATCCATCCCACGTTTTTTTATCAGTGTCGGTATTTGCTGTAGAAGCACCAATTCCTATATTACCTGTATTTGATCCGCTAATATTACCATATATTGGGTCTGAAAACCCACCATCACTGGCATCATCTCCACCACCGCCATAACCGTTTAGTTTTATTGAACCGCTGCTAAAAAGGTCGGACTTAAAACTAGATGAAATCTTATTAGAACCTATAGAATCTGTCAAATCATTAAGTTCATTTTCAATATCATTTAAATCGTCTAAATCGATATTTGTATCGCCACCTTTGCCTCCACCTCCGCCTCCTCCTCCACCATTCTTTAACTTATCGTTCATTAACAACTCTAAACCTCCACCAAAATTTACTGATTTTCTATTACTACCACCGCCACCCCCGCCACCACCCCCGCGTCCGCCGCCCATAAAATTAGTATCAAGTTCTGATAAATCTCCGATATCAATGATCTCTGCCATATTTGTATTATTAATAAATTAGAACTTTAATTTTAAGTTTGTGCGCATTATAATATATAATATTCAATTACCACAACATTGCAAATATATTATTACAACATCGCAAATATATTATAATAATATTTATCGTAAGGGGTAAAGCGATTATTCTTCTGTATCCCCTTCAGATCCCTGATGAATCGTTATCATCTTTTTTAAAGTAAGATAATATATCCCCTGTAAAAAACAATCGGCTAAATCGTCCTTTTTCTTATTTTTATCTAAATATCCTTTATAATCAGTAAACTGTGGCAATGTTTCTAAAAGTTCCTTCGTTACTTCCACACTCTCAAGTTTTCTCTCTGTATATGTTGTCTTTTTCTTCGTCATAAACATTTTTAATTTATTAGCTGCTGAAATAAACTCTATACAAGGGGTATGTTTCATTATAAAATACTGGGCTATCATACCTTGAAGTGTCTTCATTCTGCTAGCTAGTGTGCTTATCTGATTCTCAATAATTACAATATCTATTTTATATTTGTTATTATTATGTGCCAGCCCTCCCATAATATTATTATTATTATCACTATGACTATCGCTATGACTATCGCTATCATTATATGGAATAACGATTTTATCTAATTCTATCATCATATTTTTACCAAGTGTTACTAAATCCATATCGGTTGCTCGGACATTTTCTATATTTTCCAGATAGTTATTAGCCAATTCGCGTTGTATCATATCTATCATTTTATCTTTTGAATTTTTTTGACGTAGGGTTGATTGTGAGGTTGGTTGTCCTAAATAATCAACATCTTTTATTTGATATTTATCAATGATGGCTTGTATATCTACTAGTTTACCCTTTCGTATTTTTTTAATGTCTAAATCACTAGGTGGTATTTTTAGGTTTGATTTCTTCGCGTGTTTTTTACAATAATATTCGATGTTTACTGATTCGGTATCGGTTTCAATTTCTGTTTCGTCGTCTACATCTACATCTACATCTACATCTACATCTACGTCTACATCTACATCTAGACCTACAATTACATTTACACCCTCGCACTTTTTTGCCTTACAATATTTTGCTTCATTTATACAAGATTGTGATCCACCTAAATCCCCATTGTTACATTTTCTAACTATAGGTGTGCACAAATTAATAACGTCCCATTTGAGCACTTTATAATCGTGACAATTTTCTCCTACCTGAAACAAACAATATGCTAGATTTTTCATACCTACGTCAAAGCTTAATACATTTGGCATTATATATAAGATCTATACTAATATTGATACTAATATTGATACTAATATTGTTATTGATAATAATATTAGTATAACCATCACCCTTTAAATTTGTTTATCCTTTTTTTATATATGTCGATTTAGGGACACGCCTTGTTCCGTGAGAATGTTTTTGCCTTGCACGTAATGCCATTTTATATGCTTTACTCGTATTGTGGTTACAACCTTTATCTAATATACTAAAATCAACAGCCGCAGCTTTACCGCCCGTTATAGAACTTGCTAGTCGTGCTCTGCCCCAAGAATGTGAAGTCTGATTTGGTCTACTTCCAGATGAATAATATGCACCTTCGCCTTTCTTTTCTATTGCCTTTAAAGCGGCAATACTACATCCTGTTTTTTTTGCCAATTCTTTGGAAGCAAGTATATTTTCAATATTATATACACGTTTAGCGCGCAAAATATGCGGTGAGACTTTATCAGGATACGAAGCAACATGTTTTCGGGTATAATATTTTTTTTGGGTATATAATTTTCTTGATTTGTCGAGCTGTTTTTTCTCGTATGTTCTATCGCGACGAGATAATTTTTTGGGCAAATATTTCAATGCGTAATATTTTTTTAATTTCATTTTGCTTTTGTTTTGATTTAATTATCTTTCAAGAATAATGTATATATTATATAGTATATATTATATAGTATTTCGATGATTAAAAATACATACTTCAGAATAATAATCACGTTACTAATATTAATCGGTATAATATTTGCATCAGAATCATTTATAAATAAATATGTATATGAACGCGGTAAACCTATTAATAAAGTTGTAATCCCCGATATTATTCAAGAAAATACGCCCAAAATCCCATATTTAGATGTTATTAGCGACATATTTGTATCATTTACTAGTTTTATATTTTTTATAATTTTCATATTTAATGGTCAATATAAATACCTCGTATTTTATTTTGTAATATTTTTATTGATGCGCTTAGTCACATATATATATTTTATATCTACTACACTACCTGATAGTAGTAAAAATTGTGTATTTGGTTCAAATTTTTTGGAAAGCTGGAAAAATATGGGTTCGTGTAATAATCTTGGGATAAGCGGTCATTTTATAAACATTGTTTTTCAACTAGGGCTTCTTTATAGATATTATGGATCGTCATATTGGCTATTGTATATAATAGCATATTTACTAGGGTTTATATTAATATGCGCTTCAAGAAATCATTACACGATTGACTGCTTAACATCTACATTTGTTGGTTTGTTTTTCATCTATGAAATTAATAATATACAAAAGGGCTTAAATTATATCATCGGTAAAAAATATTTTAACATATAAAATCAAAATATTGTTCATTGGGGGTTTTGTAATTCTTCTAATAATTTTTTCTGTAATTTTTTTTCAGATTTTTTTTCACTTGGGTTGGGCCTAGCAACGGCACCGGTGGAGGTTTTTTTTCTATTACGACGAGCAATAGAGCTAGTGTGTTGACCACTGACGTCAAGGGAGTGACCAATAGCGAGAGCATACTGTTGCTGCCATTTTTTCAAAGTTACCGGTTGACTGGCCGTCGTCGGTGTTCCCATTATTTGAGGTGGAAAAGGATCTAATCCATGACTTTCAGGTTGTATACCTTCTATCATTTGAGGGCCTGTATAGCCGAACCTTCGCCATATATCCTCAAAATCTTTATTTGGTATTGTTACATTTCCCGCAACTATAGACACCTGGAGTCTTAGTTGTGGTTTTTTTTTTCCTGGTGTAACATATTTACATTTGTCTGACTCTTTATATGCCAAACACAACTTCGAACGATTGTTGGCCATATAAACATTATATTCTATTACCGAAGTTCTTATACCGGATAATACATCTTCTCGTTGGGCTTCAGTATGAGTAGGATCTTGTGCGTTCGCAATTCTTTCTTTTAAATCAGTCACATCACGGATGACAGCATCCGGTTTCAAACTTCCGAAAATGAGTTCCCAATTTGTTGTAATATCATAAACAGCCATAATCCTTGGAACTACGCTAGATGTTCTATCAGTTTTCTCGTTCTTCTCTAAATAATAATCTATTACTACCATTTTCAAATAAAACCTTTCGACAAGAGATTGTCTTAAAGAGTTTAAGAATATTGCGGCATCACCACAAGCTATACGACCTGTAGATGGTGTTGTTCTACTAACAAGTTTTTCTTTTTTATCAAGCAAAGTTTTTATACTTATAGCACAATTTCGATATAGTGCTGGAATATGTTCACCTGTTGTAAGATTAACTGGAATATCAAATGGCTCACAGGGTCTCAACCTAAAAAAAGTAGACAAGGCATCGCCTCTCAACCCAACTTTTAGTATAGCAAATATCATTTCAAGCAATTTTCCATATAATTGATTTTGTTTTGGACGGTCAAAAACGCATGCGCTCCCAGGTGAACATTCTCCACATAAAGCTTTTTGTTCAATATTTTTAACAACATCATCCGCTTTGGTAGCAGCACCCTGAGGAGATATACCAATACTAGATAAAACATCCGGAAATTCTCTAAATATTTTTAAAAGTTCTTGTTTGCTTACTTCGAGATCCTCGTCTGATTGGCGGACATCCTCACCACTAGGAGATAAAGGTACCTCAATATAATAAGTTTCTCCAACTTCTCCAGTAAAACTTGGGACTTGATCATCGCTAATACCGGCCGCATGCGCAGCCGCATCCGCAGCCGCAGCCGCACTCGCATCCGCATCCGTCGATTCTTCCATATCCTCTTCCATATCCGCAGCCGCATCCGTAGGGGGATCCCCGTCATGCGTGATTCCAAGCCGATCCACCCAAAAACCTCCATACTGATACATTTTTTTGGTTTTACGTTGTTTGTGAATTTTAGTCTTTTTATGAAGAGTTATACGGCGACGACTATAATGTTTTTTAATATTACGCCTTTTACTTGATTTTTTTTTATTTTTATTATAACAACGTCTGCGAGTATATTTTTTTATAGAATATTTCATATGTATATTTAATATATATGTATATTTGGTATATATATATATATATATACTAAATAATTTACTTTAATATATAAATTATATTTCAGATAACTATCAATAACTTTATACGACTTATTATAAAATACAATAATTGGTAATTTTATATTTTTTTTGAAAAAAATACAGCATAGTATAATTTGTTTTTAGACCCTCCGCCGCCTTGTTTATCCTTGTCTTTGTTTGCTGGTTTACGCGCACCCTTACCCTTGCTACTTTCAATACTTTTACGGAATACTTCACTAGCTGGTTTTGCTTCAGAATCAAATACAGTTTCCCACATCCCAAGATTTTGAGTTGCTCCGCTTCTTGGACTTATTCTAGAACCATCTGGTTCAACTTCAATACGCGGAAACATACTCGATACAGTGGGTCCGCATACTGTGAATACATTACTATCCTTAGCATCCAGACTAAATACTGCTTGAAGTCTACTAGATGCTTTACTTGGTTGTCTTGAACCAAAGCATTCACCACCACCACCACATACGGCGCCACCACAAACAATATCATCATTTTCGTGGAACTTTGCCGCTAATGAAAGATAACCACCCGAACAAGACTTAAGCTCTGAATTAATAGATTTTACTAATGCTTCTGCCCCTTTACCTTTTTGTTTTACTTCTTCTTCAGCACGCGTAATATTTTTTAATAATTTTGATCTTTGATCTACACTACAACCTTTAAAATAATCTATTTTACCCATTTTGACGCTAAAAACACTTTGGGCCTCTACTGCTCGAAGGTTTGGCATTTTATAACTTACAGCTACTAATTCAAATTTTTTACCCGGTTTTACAGCATCCATAACAGATTCAACAAAACGCGATGCCTTCCCGCAACATAGTTGTTTACGACTAAAACCTGGTTTACATACTTTAAAAGCTTTTACACTAGTAGGCATACCTGATTTCGACAATTCTGCTTCTAAATCATTTTTTGCCGTAGGGGGGGCTTTTAAATACGTTTCGTATTGTTCAGCAGTCGGTGTTTTAAGCCACGCAACAAATTTTTCAATTTCTTTTCCGGCCCATGTTTTGGCAAGTTTTTTAATACCTCCATCTGCTACTTTAGACTTTTTAGTCTTTTCCTTCGCCTTTGTTATTTTGGGTTTCGGATTATTTTTTTTACCGCCACCTTTTATTGTTTTCCTTTTTTTTCTTGTGTTTGCCATGTTTAATTATTATCTTATATATAATTAACGTATATTTAAAATATATTTAAAATAATACTAAATATTTATTTTTGGTCGGTATAATATATCTCATCAAAACCTGCACATAAGCCTCTAGTTCGCCCTAGGAATACCATCTAACAAATACTGCGACTGTGAAATAGAAGGAGCTATCATACGACTCTGTAATTCGTATCGAGAAAGATACATATTTTTGAGATCGCTAGTTTCGTATCCGAAAGGCTGACTATTATCGAGTGGAGAAGCGAACACATATGGTGTATTTGATTGTGATATAGGATTTTGCGAACCAATATATTGTGGAGGGCAAGCGCCGCAGTTATTACAAGCAGATATAGAGTTTCCCTCTATTATTTTAGTGGCATTTGTTTGTAGAAACATTCTATAGTCCCAGTTTGATGTTATATTATTATTTTCTCTAATTTTTTCATTAATGACAGCGCCTGGTTGCCAAGTAGCAAAATTGCGACCATCGTCCATTATAGGCGGAAAATTAAAATGAATATTATTGGAACCTGCATAACAAGTACCCCACGACATTTACAATATATGTATTGTATATACTAAAGCTATATACTAAAACTATATAAAAATAATATTACCAAAAAATAATATTATTTTTATGACTTATTTTATGAACTATATATTAATTACTGCTGTAAATTTTTGATAAGTTCCTTCTTTAAGTTTACCAATTGCCGCTTCGCTCATATTCTTTCCTTCAGTCAATAGTCTTTGTTTGTAAAGTTGGCGAAGTGATTGAACATTCATTCCATTAAAATCGTTGTGTGCGTGAGTATCGGATTCTTTGTTTTTAAAAACAGTCTTAATTGATATTTCATCAGTTTCATCAGCGGCATCAGCGGCATCGGTGGCATCAGTTTTTAATTTGTGTTGAACATTGTCCAAATTCTCTAAATATTCTACTCCGTCCAAGGTGCTTGTTACTTCTTCAATATTTGCCGTATTATTTCCATTGCCGTTTTCCGAACTATCATCATCTTCATCATCTTCGTCATCATCATCTTCGTCGTCGTCATCATTGTCGTGTTCAGCATCATCGTGATTTCCATTTTGTGAAGGATACAAGGGGTGGCTCAATTCAATTACTTTAACATCAGGACCTGTTAAATGTTCAATAGTCTGAGATTCAATATTTCCACCAATTATTATCTTTTTAGTATTGTATGACTCTTCTTCGTTGTCCTCCCCGTCGCTATCGCTGCCACTGCTGCCACTGCTACCACTATCAGAATCACTATCATCACTTCCGCTATCGCTCTCATTTTCAGTGTCATCTTCATCATTATCAGAAACATCAATCAAGCTACCATTATTTACTTGTTTAAATCTTTCAATGTCTTGGTTTATATCCGACAATGCGTGACCACCTACTCCTCCTCCTGCCATCTCATAATTAACATATTGACCACGACCACATTGGTTTTGTGTATTATTCATTGATATTATTACACTCTGAAGCACTTTGGCGTGTTCGCGTTGAGTTAGCTCCAAAACCCTAAACTTGTATCTTATATAATAGTATAAAGCAGCTCCGACAATTAATGTAATAAGTAGATTAAATATTGTTTGAGTATTTAAAAGTGCCATCTTTTATTATTATACATAAATAAAAATAAAAAATTTAACGCTTTGTTATATTTTGATATATTTTGGTATATTTTGATATATTTTGGTATATTTTGGTATATTTTGGTATATTTTGATATATTTTGATATATTTTGGTATATTTTGGTATTCTTATTGTTATTAAGAATAGCATTTATAAAATAAAATAAATAACTCCACTAGATTTATTAAAGCGTATTTAGGATTTGTTTCGTTTTTTCTATAATAGATTCTGGATATTCTAAATCATACAATACTTTTATACCACCTTTAATATTTGAAATGCCTTTCTTATATTTATACATATATTCTACATTGTAGTCTGATTTGACGTTTACTTCCATATGATAATTTTTAACATTTTTATTTGTCTTAAGATTCTTACATAATTGAATATAATGCGTAGTAAGCATCAAGTCTACGTTTTTCATATTTGAAATATGATCTATATATCCATATGCACTAGCCACGGCCTCATAAGGGTTTGTTCCTGAATATAATTCGTCGAATATACAGAAATGTGTCTTATCCTTTTCTTTCTCTAAACAATCCAATATTTCTTTACACCGCCTTGACTCTGCCTGAAAAAGACTATCGCGTCCGGAAGTGTCAGGGATATTCAAATAACAATGTAAATAATCATATGGCTTAATTTCGGCCTTTTCGTAGTATCCATACCCTATCTGTTGAGATAGTATGATATTCAGTAGTGCAGATTTAATAACAGTAGTTTTACCTGCTGCGTTAGGTCCTGTTATTATTATTTTCTTATCTATAACCACATCGTTTTTAACAGGGTTATCATATGATGGATAATAAATATTTATAAATTTGGTTACATTCTTTGTAGAGTTAGGAGTGCGTTTATCGGTATTGTCAGTCTTATCAGTCTTATCAGTCTTATTTGATGCGATAGATATTGTGGAGGTTTCCGATTTTGTCGATGTGGCAGATATATTTTTAGATTTCTTTCTCTTTTTATCTTTAGATATGTATTTAGATTTAGAGTTAGAGTTAGAGTTACGACTAGTGCTATTATTGACGTCATCATCGCGAATATTCTCACCTTTTTCAATATAAACACACGCATTTATTTTACCACCATCAATCAACGCCTTTATTTCATCGACATGTTCATAATAAGCATTAAACCCGAAACTATAATTCACACATTCCTTGATATCATTATCAACAAATAGTTCATAATTTATTTTCATTATTTTTCCAATATTCATAAGTTTACTAAATGAAATCTTAAACGGCTTAATGGTTCTAAACGTATCACATAAATGTTCTAGTTTTTCTTTCCTACGTATTAATTCCTTTCTAAATTCACTATATGTAGTAAGATTGCTGGTAATATTCAAAATATGCGACATATTATTTATTGTATAGGTAAAATAGTCGCGAAGAATAAAAATATTCTTATGAATAAGTATCATATTCTTATAAAATCTATAGCATGACATTATATTTTGGTAGACTTGGATAATATAAAATACAAATGACATCAATAGATAAATACGCTTGTCCCACGATAAACTAGAAAAATCCATCAATGAAAACATTTTACCGATAGGATGTGTCGCGAATATTTTCTTAAGCGTAGACACATATCCTGATACTGTCACCTCGATCTTCTGAAATTTAAGAATAAAAAAAGGAATAATCATCAAAATAAGTGGTGACAAAAGAGAAATAACTGGTGATGATAAGTTGTATACACTCAATAACTGCATAACACCTGGCGATTTATTCAGTTTTTCCAAAATAGGAACATCGATATAATTAAATCTTTGTTTGAAGTTTACATCTCCGGCAATATCGATCCATAGTTTGTCTATTTCATCATAAATATCGTGTGGATTTATAGTTTGTTCATTGCCATCTACGCCTATTACCATTGTTACTGGTGCCTTTAAATCTCCGCCATACTGATTTTCATATGATTTATAAAACTGCTGTGAATCCCTTAAAAACACAATATCTGTAGTATAATATTTGCTCCAGTCTTTTAAAAATCTTTTACCAAAAGTGGATTTCGGGTTTAAAATAGTAGAATACAATGAATTACCTAAAGGGTCTTTTGATTCATTTAGTTCTAAATCATTTAAAATATTTTGATTTATTTCTCGTTTATCGGCAACATATGAAATAGGTAACCGAAATGATGTTTTATTATTTGGGAAAATGTTGTCCTGGTTAGTAGGAGTGGTAGCGATGGCGACGGTGGCGTTTCCTAAAGAGTTCGGATTACCACCATTTTCCATTTGTTTATTCAACTCTTCCAGCTTTTTTAACTGTTCTTCTTTTAATTCTGTTAAATATCTGGTTAAATCAGCAATCATTTTATTATTTATATGAATAAACATTAATAATAAAATAAAAATACGAATATTTTTGTTATTCTGTGGTTCTGTCTACTATACCTCACCACATTAATCGATAATAATATTGGAAGGAAGTTCCTCAATAATTGTGTGATAATGCTTCTCAATCTCCTTCATTGTTTTTACATCCCAACGTGTAACAAAATTAATTGCAGTCCCTTTTCGTCCCCATCGTCCAGACCTCCCAATCCTATGAAGGTAGTTATAAACACATTTAGGCAAATCAAAATTCAAAACGGTTCGCACATTTTGAACGTCAATTCCACGCGAAGTAACATTTGACGAAATCATAACACGGTGTTTTCCTGCTTTAAACTCCATATATGCCTCGTCGCGCTTTACTTTATCCATATTACTGTGAATACAACATACAGGAAATCCATCGTTTATCATCGCCTCTGTTAAATCCATCACACGTTTAATGCTGTTACAATAAATAATACACTGCGACATTGATATAATATTGAAAATATCCTTTAATGTGGCATATTTTTGTGAGTCATCATTTAGCGCCACGTGATACTGCTTAATTCCCTCCAATGTCAATAATTCTGACTTTACCAATATTCGCACCGGATTTCGCATAAATTTATCCGTAAGCACTTGTAACTCATTTGGCAAAGTAGCGCTAAATAATCCAACCTGGACATTTGAATTCAAAAATTGAAAAATATTATAAATCTGGTCCTTGAAGCCAATCGACAACATTTCATCCGCTTCATCCAGGATAAGCATATTAATATCTTTGGCAACAATATTATTACGACGCATCATATCATATACACGTCCTGGGCATCCAATAATTATGTGTGGAACTATTGACTTTAATTGAAAGGCGTCCTCATCCGTAGATGTTCCACCAATCAATACGTGATAACGAATATCTTTATTAATTACACCAATCCCAGAAATTACACCGTGAATCTGTTTTGCTAATTCTCTCGTCGGTGCTAAAATCATTGCTTGGGTCTTGTTTACTTTCGGATCTACATTCTGTAGAGCACCAATCGTAAAAACGCCTGTTTTACCTGTTCCTGACTGTGCTTGAGCAATAATATCGCGCTTGTCAAACATTGTGAGAAGCGCCTTTCTCTGAATTAAACTGGGGGTATCAAAGCCATAGGCATAAATTCCTCGCATAATATCCTCATTGATGATTCCCTCCAGGTCTTCCCATTTGTCGAACTCTTTGGGAGTATACTCTACGACGTCGCCGCTTTCCACAGGCGTTTCCACGATGTCATTTGAGGGAATTTCCGCACCATTGTTGATGACGTTGGTTGTGTTGGGCGTGGGTGTGGTCGACATATTCAAACCATCGCCTTCATTCTCCTTCACTCTTGAAATTATTCTATTATTTTTTCTATTATCATATCTAGGGTTAGGGTTATTATCACGATTGCTAAACGGCAGGGGATGACCCTTTTCGCCTTCCTCAGCATTTTTATATCTATTATTATATCTATTGCGATTCGATGAGGGATACTTTCCAGACATTCTATATTATATATTCAGATACATTTAAGTATTTATCAAATAAATATTTTATATGTAGACTTATAAATATTTTATATAGGGTATAAAACATTACAATTAAAATATTTATAATAAAATAGATATAAATGAATTTTATTATATAATAATAGGACATATGGCTAACGCAACGATTAATCATAATTCAAATATGAATCTTAGACAATATACTATTGTCGATTATGAGGAGATAACAAACGCAGGATTCATATGTAATCTGTCACAAGAAACGTTAAATATTATATCGAAATTATCAGAACAGGTTGGAGCGCCTACATACATTAAAACACCTATTTTTCTCAAAAAAGACGTGAAGGGGGCTGGATTGGGAATGGGTCTAGGACATGGTGTGAGTGGAGGTCATGGTGGATATAAGAAGATGAAATCTAGGACAAATGAGATTACGGACGATGACTGGGAGGCTATTCGCGCTTTTCAGACAACGCAAAAGCATATTAGCGAAGGTATTGAGAAACACATGGATAATATTCGTGGATTTTTGAATAAGATTACGGATAAAAATGAGGAAGTGGTGATTCAGGATATTAAAAATGAGATTTCACAATTGATAACACACGAAACATCTGATGAAAATATGATGAAAATCGGGTATTCTATTTTTAATATTGCGAGTTCAAATAGTTTTTATTCGGAGTTGTATGCGCGATTGTTCAAATCTTTAATGAAAGATTATGATATTTTTAAGAAGATTTTTGAGGATAATTTTAAGGAGTTTATGAGTCTATTTAATACGATCGAATTTGTCGATCCGAAGAAAAACTATGACAAGTTCTGTGATTATACAAAGACAAATGACAAACGACGTGCGATGAGTTTATTTGTTGTTAATCTTATGATTAATGAAGTGATTGAAAAAGAAGATATTCTCGAGATTATAAAACAAATACAAAAATTAATAAGCACATATATTTGTAAACCAGAAAAAACAAATGAAGTTGAGGAGCTTACTGAAAATGTTTATATTATTATTACCAGATCTAATGAAGTCTTGTCAAAAGTAGCAAGCATTGAAGACTCTTGGGCTACTATTATAAGTAATATTGAATTTATTAGTATGCTGAAACCGAAGATGAAAGAGTATCCTAGTGTTACAAACAAAACTATATTTAAACATATGGACATGCTTGAAGAACTTAAGAATTAAAATTGTTATACGAATATAACAATACGAAATTAATGTTTAAAATATAAATATATAAACATATAAACATAATAATAATAATAAATATACCATACAAAGTAAATATTATTATGTTTTTAAGTAAGGATGTAGATTTCGGTCTAGATAATAAAGAAAAAAATAAAAATGAATGGGAAAGAATAAATAGTAAGTGGAAACAAATAAAAAATGAAAATAAAAAACAACACCCTAATTTATATAATAGCACAGATTCGGATTCGGATTCGGATTTAGATTCGGAAAATAATACAAATCTTATAATTAATATTAAATCCGATAATGATGAACCTATTGTTGAAAATAATAGTAAAATTTTAAAACGATGTGGAAGTAGTTATGATGAGTTATTAAGTTCTCAAGATTGTATCATAACAGAAAAAAATGAAATTAAATGTGATACGCCGATTTTTCACGACGGTATAGAAGATTCAAAAACACATTTTACTTCTTCCGCTTCTTCATCTCATTCAACATCTTCGCATAACTACTTTGATGATAATGATAATGATAATGAATATTTTATAGATACGGCAGCGGAATCAGTATCGGCATATAAGATTACAATGGAATATATAAAAAACAAATACAATATTGAGAATGCCCCATCGCTCGAAGTGGACTATTCTATAAATTATAATATGAAAATGTTGACACATTTAGGGAATTACTATAATATTATAGCAAGTAATACTGGCAATAAATCTTTTTTTAATACATTAAGTAATGCAGCTCCAAAACAAAGAGAAAAATCAAAACCAAAATCAACCCCCGCGCCAAAGAAAATGTTAAAATCTGAACTTATTAAGAATATTGTATTATTCGAAACAAATCCGTTAAATCATCCATCGGTTCTTAAGTATAGAAAAATGTTGGAAAAGATTGATGATCTAAAAGCTGATAAATATTTCGCAAACTTTGTATTGTTTCCGTGATCGTGATGGGTATATATGCACCAAAATATATATACTACAAATATATATACTACAAATATATATACTACAAATATATATAAAAATAATTATATATATTTTTTACATAGATGGCTACAAATACAGGCGATAATTTAATAAATACTGTTTCAGATATAAAGCATTGTCTTTATATAAATCTTGAGTCTAGGGTAGATAGAAAGGAACACATTGAATCCCAGTTAAAGAGTATAGGTATTGTATCTGCGCGGCGATTTAATGCTATTAAATTAAAAAACGGCAGAGTAGGCTGTAGTATGAGTCACCTAAAATGTCTTGAAATCGCAAAAAAGAATGACTGGCCTTATGTAATGATTTGCGAAGATGATTTGTTATTTTTAGACAGCACAAACTTTATTAAACGCGCTAATAAATTCTTTAGTCTACACGGAAATAGGAGTGACACTTGGAATGTATTACTAATAGCAGGAAATAATGTTCCTCCGTATTCGAAAGTAGATGATACGTGTATACGAGTTTCGCATTGTCAGACAACGACATGTTACATTGTTAAAAAAAGTTATTACAACATCTTAATCGGTAATATCCGTGCGGGAATCGAGAGACTTATAAAGGAACCTGAAAGACACGCATTCTTCGCTATTGATAAGTTCTGGATTCAATTACAAAGGATGCATACTTGGTATATGCTTGCGCCGGTTGTAGCCGTCCAGCGCGAAGATTATAGCGACATTGAGCATCGAAAAACAAACTATGAAAATATAATGAAAGATCTTGATAAAACAAATCTTATTAAAAATAATCATACTTCTCAGACAGTAAATTCGGCACTATCAATATCATCTATTAATACAATACCTACAATACCTACAATACCTATGAAATTTTAGATTTTATTCCACGTAGGTGGACACATATCAGATATGTCGTGATTTGGTAACTTATCCCCAAACCATTTTCCAGGATAGCATACTATTTTTTTGGGGTTGTTATTTAAATAAGCACCCCACCAACTAAAACTGCTATTTGCTATAATATTATGATGGCAACAACTCATTAATAATATTTGTTGCCAGTCTTCCATTTTGAATTCACTATCCGCGCATTTAAATTCGACAAATGGGTATTCCTTTTTTATCAGTTCTATTTTTGTAAGAACGTCGATGGCATCTTCTTTCTCATAAAAATATAATATAGTCACACGACGATTTGTCTCGACACTATATTTTATCTTGTTTAATATAAATCCTATACTTTTTATATAATAATCAGTATCCATTATTGGATGATAATCAGGTAACTCCTTATAATCACCAATTCTAAAATGTAATGAAATAATGTTGTTTTCGGGGTTTGTAGAAATGATGTCGATATTATTATCCGCAAAATATGTCTCTCTTACTGTTTTTCTCTGTTCATCTAGTTTAATATATTTGGCTATTTTTTTATATTTATTTTCAAAATATTTATAGCTTTGATAGTATCCATACAATAACACACCTCCATTTCTCTTTACCATACCACTTGATAACTGTATTTTATTGTATTTAAATCCTACCTCCTTGTATATAGGCAGTTTTAAATTATTCAATGGTATCGTCATAATACTACTTTTTAACTCTTTTAATAATGTATCCCAATATGTAAGGGTTCGTGTTCCTCCATATAGGTTATTCGGAAACATAAATTTGTCTTTTAGCTCTATGGATATCGATATTGTATTAAATATTTGAAATAATTGATTACCAAGTCCTCCTGTTAATACGCATGTGATCATTTTGTATATGTATATGTATATGTATATGTATATGTATATGTATATGTATATGTATATGTATATGATTATATAGAATATATAGCGGTATATTTAATACTTGTAAGTAAATAAATATTTATAAATATAAAATTAATATGTATATTTAATATAATATAATGGTTCGCTCAAGACTTGATCCAAGTGTAAATTATACTGAATTAAAATCGATTGACCCCTCAGATTCCAAAGAAACGAATTACAGGGCCCCCTTATATGAAGCAGTAGTAATGGGTATTAATACAATTATAAGTATCGGACAAATAAAAAACACATTTATCGACAAAAATATCGTTTATTATCCTATTTATCTTATTAAAAATGACAAGGTAGTATCACAAATAGGCATTTATGAATTATTTGAGGAGACTGTTTCTTCGATTCTGGACGACGAAGGTGACGTAAGTCTTGAAAAAACTCCACCCCCGCTTATATACTCATTTGTCACGAAATCGTTAATACAAAAAGCTGTTTTTATCCCCGAAAATCCAGCTGCTCCTCTTGCCAAAAGACGCATAAAGCCAGCCCTCCCAAAATTATCCGCTGCCGCTGCTGCCGCTGCTGCCGAAGATGAAGATACTGAATCTGATGATACTGAATCTGATGATGATAATATTCAAGCTTCTATTCACGCTTCGCACGCAGCCCCTAAAGATGCGATCAAAGGTCCTATAAAAATACCTAAGAGACTTCCAGTTCAAACAATGGACCAATTCGATTCCGAAATACGTAATTTTCGTGAACGTCCTGATCAACCATGGATACAAAGATATTTTATGAATAATGAATTTAATATTGTAAAATCACCTGTTGATAGTGATAGTTTCTTTTATGCAATTTGTGATGCAATTCGCAGCGTTTATCCAGACCGTGATATTAATATTATTAATTTACGTGACAAACTTGCAGGTGTATTAAGCGTAGAACAATATTCTATATACAAATCACTATATGATAGCTTTAGTCTACAGTTACAGAGAAATAGACAAAGAAATGAGGAGATTGTGGCCGAGAATCAAGACCTTAAAGCGCGTCTTACAGCTTCACAGTCTTTGTCTGAGAAAAAACAAATACGCGAAAGCGCGTTGGTTCTCAAGGCGGAAAATGAAGAATTAAAAGATAAACGAGAGGCTATCAAGGATAATATGAAATATTTTAATTTTATGAAAGGGGTTCGTAGTATTGAACAACTTCGCGATGTTATTCGTGTGGGAGAAGGGGCTGGCGAATTTCGTGCTGACGACTGGGCTATCTCAGCCCTAGAAATTATTCTTAATATTAAACTTATTATTTTTTCCAAGACGGATTTTAACGATAATAATGATAAACCATTTGCGATGACTAATGTTATACATTGTGGTAAAAATGTAAGTAAGTCACAGAAAGATTTTATTGTTCAGGAGATGGAGAAGCTAAAAAGTGGTAAACATAAATCGGCAGCAATGGTGGCACTCGATGAGCCAAAAGGCAAAGGGTCATCAGGACTTATAAAGAGAAGAGATAAGTATGAATTTATTCCTGATCATTATATTATGCTTTCAGAAACTGATAAGCATTATGATTTGATAACATACCGTGATACGAAGATGTTTACATTTGCTGAAATACCTTATGGTGTAAAGTTACAGATTACGTCGCGTTGTTTACAGGGGTTTGAACTAAGTGGTATATACACGAATATTCCCCAATTTATGCTATTTATGAAAGAGGATATGGAGGCAACAAACAAAATGCTTATGAAACATCTTGATTCTGATATTGCTGAGTTAGATAAATCATCAAACCCACATTACAACGATTCATTGCGATTAATGCATCACGCTCTCTCTTCTAATAAAATGCCGGGGTTTGCTCAGGGTGACGTAGTATCACCAACTGACATGAAAGGATTTATGAATCTTATGGGCGGTGGCGGTAATAACGATAAAGGAGGTAAAAATAATTGGCGAAGAAAGATTTCAAATGAGTGGTGTCAACCATTTACTTTGGATGGGCATCGCTGGTTATCAGTAGAACATTACTATCAGGGAAATAAATTCTTGAAAACGTTCCCTGAATTTTATTTATTATTTACGATGGACGCAAATAAAAAGAGTAAATATTATGATGAAACATCTATTATGTCGAGGATCTCAAATGATGTTGAATTGGCCACTGTCGCAGGTAAAAAAAATCCTACTACGACTATAGATGGTAAAAAGGTTAGCTTGCGTCCATCGTCGGTAGCAATTGATCCAGACTTTTTCAGTGGTCGTCACTCTCGCGTTCTTGAAGATGGCACAATGGCAAAATTTAGCCAGAACGATGATCTAGCTGAAATACTCCTTATGACAAATAACGCCAAGTTAATAAACTATAATCATACAAAACATCCAACCACTTCTATGCATATTATGCATGTCCGCTCTAAATTAAGAACAAAAAACGGAAAAGTAAATGACTATGAAGCAATACAGTAAATGTTTGACAGATTATATCAAATATCATATACCAAATATCATATATCATATACCAAATACCAAATATCATATACCAAATATCATATACCAAATATCATATACCAAATATCATATACCAAATAATAAATAATCTGTTTACTATATAAATGGAAACAGATTATTCCTCAACTCATTCCACACTTCAACAAAATAATAACCCTTTAGAAAAATGTAGTAATATAAAATTAAAAAGGAATGATTATAATTTATTACATTTGATGCAGAGTAACGATAAGAATTATAGTAAACTTAAACGTATTAATAAATCACAGACTACAAATGATGCTAGTAATCCAAGACAATCGGAAGTAAATAAACAACTAATAACATTATATGATTTTATAGATGATGAATTTAAGAAATTTAAGACGATTGAACATTCATCCTTATGTTTTAAACATAAATTTAGAAATATAACTGATCCAAGTGATAAATTAATACAGAAGTCGTTATTATCAAGCTCTTATATACCACAAAATATTGTAAAATATATTAGAGAAAAATCTAGATATGTTTTAGAGTATAAGTGTAAAATTGGTGATAAAAGATTGGTAACTATTTATTTTATTATTTTTGAAGATAGTAAATTTGAATTAAATAATATACGAAAAAAAGGCGCCTCTTATTTTAAGAATTGTATTTTGAAAATATATTTGTGGCTAAATTTGTTGGCAAAATATGCCGATATAAAGTGCGGCACTAATTTGTCATCCTATATTTATTTGACACCTTTTAAAAGACGACTGCCAAGTTTCAAGGTAGAAAAAGATACAGGCAATATTGGTTCGGAAAGTTATACCGATTATGAGTTATATGAAGATGAATATAGTCATAATAATATTTTAAGACCTGTAAATGTAAATGGTGGAGTGTCTGATGTGTGTAAAACCGATGCCACTATTATAGTTTATCGTAAAGAAGAATGGTTCAAGGTATTTATACACGAGACGATGCACAACTATGGTATTGATTTTTCTTTATTAAATATAACAAATGCGAATAAAAGATTACAGAATATTTTTTCAATAAAAAAAGATATAAAAATATACGAATCTTATTGTGAAATATGGGCGCGAATTATGAATGTATTTTTTGAAACCTATTTTGATATAAATACGAATAAAAAATTCTCATCAAGAACAACAAGGCGTAATTTTTTAGAGAAGCTATATGAAACACCGAAGTCTCTTAAATTTACTAGCCCAGGCACAGCAACCCATATAAAAAATAAATACGAAGTTTTTTTAAAGAAATTCTATGAATCTATTCAACACGAGACTATTTTTTCGTTATTTCAGTGTATTAAAGTATTGGACTATATGGGGTTAGATTATAATATTATATCAAATTGTTCGGATGCGAACTATATAACTGTTAATAAATTATATAAAGAAGAAACCAACGTATTCGCTTATTATATTATTGTCGCAATATTAATTGCAAACTTTAATAGTTTTATATTATGGTGTATCGATAACAATACAAACATATTTAATTTTAAAAAAAATGAGAAAAATATAGACGAATTTCTCCAATTTATTTATAAGAATTATAAAAAAAATGATCTATTGAAACTGATTGTAGCTATAGAGAATAAGTTAGAAACGCAACATATACATAATGCGTCAGATGCATCTTCTGGTGGATCTGATGAGGGTAATAATCTTTTATTAAATACAATGCGAATGACAGTTATTGGTGGTAGTGATTAGTATAGCGTTACATCCAGATATATTCAAATGTGCCATTATCATATTTAATTTTGTTCTTTCTCCACTCTTTCGAAGCATCCATAAAATCAATGCCGTGCGATTGTTTGGCTTTGATAGTGGTTGTGGTTGTGGTTGTGGTGGTAGTGGTAGTGGTGGTGGTAGCTGACGATGATGAAGGCATCGCATTAAGTTTCTTGCTTTGTTGACGGGTTATAGGCATTATGTTGTATATTTCTATATATATGTTTATATCTAATTTTATATATTTATTTTATATCAATTTTATATCAATTTTATGTCTATTATTTAGATTAAGAATACAAAAAATTGATTCGTAATATACATCATAATTATATATACAGAACCCGAAATTATTTTCAAGTAGGCCTCTATTCCCAGGTAAGAACATATCTTTCACAAGAAGACACAATGGGAATCCACATGTTGAATCGCTTCATTCAATCAAAATGTAAGGAATCTATATCGTGTATACCTCTAACTTCTCTTTCTGGGAAAAAAATAGCAGTGGACATTAGTATATATCTATATAAATAT
>Ga0214923_10002737_pt1 | contig 22940 bp, 23 predicted proteins | sample LL1510_MetaG_FD_177993 | JGI IMG/M metagenome (GOLD analysis project Ga0214923, IMG submission 177993) | Freshwater microbial communities from Lake Lanier, Atlanta, Georgia, United States - LL-1510 | ecosystem: Environmental > Aquatic > Freshwater > Lake | place: USA: Georgia | collected...
GCCTCAGCGACAATCAAGGTACTGTCCTAGAGAAGTTCGACAGCCTATTAAAAAATGGCCTAGACTTATAAAAAATAACTCTCTTTCAGGTGCTCTTGAAATAGCAATAATCCCTATCCTTTGATTTCCTTACACGCATTGCTACTAGCATCTAAGGCTCCCTTGACCCCAAGTAGTATTGGGGAAGAAAATACGTCTATTTCTAGAACGGAAAGACCAGAATCTAAAACGCATTATTTAGATGGGAATCCAGTCGCATTAATTCCGACGATTCCAATCAAACACAAGAGTCCATCTATCGTAGAAAGAGGTATTAAGCTTTTTACTCGAAAGGAGGCTGGGGATCTAGAAAACATCTATCCTGATAAAGAAGACACAAACGAAATAGTAACAAATCCTCTTAACAAAAAGCTGGTTTCAGAAGACAAAAACTTAACATCAGTTGATATATATCCTGAAAAAGCGTCATTAAAACAAGTACAACTAGATGAAAACCCTATGAAGAGGGTGCCTCCTTCATCAGTCAATTTCATAGATCCCCATTTAGACATGACCATAATGTATCCTCAAACAGAGAAAATACCAGGTGTACAGGACAATTTAAAAAATCCAACACCGACAACAATGTTAAATAAAGATGCTACCCTAGGTGATCTCTATCACAATCCAAATGATAGAGATAAAAATCCGCAGGGAGTCTCCCGAGCAAGCGATAAAACAACAACATATCAATGGAACCCTTCAAACCAAGATGTGAAGGTAAACATGGGCGATAGATATCCTGCTCATCCTGATGCAATACCAATTGAGATAAATCCAGAAAACGCTCGAAACGCAAGCTATTGGAGAGAGGTTCCTGACGCTCCTAATGATGCAACACCAGTAGGCTCCTAAAGATGTAACACCAGTAGGGTTAACCCGGATATTTTATACTGAATCGTAATGAGGCGCTGTGCAAAGCTTCTTAGTACATGGCGGATAAAGGATGTAAAGGATGATGACGCAGGTCTATACGAGTCGCTAACAGCAGCCACCAATCACAATTCGGGATCAATGCAGCACCCCCCGTTGCTTCCCGGCATGCACAGGTGATGAGTATGGAAGATTTAGGTTAACATCCATTCCAGTGATCCATTGTACTTTTTTCCCTTGTGGTAAATCAGGAGTCTTGCCTCCATGAGCTTGATCCCCCCAGCACTGAACCGTTCCATCCTCGAAAATTGCTGCAAAGGCAGCTGCATTTGAAGCAATCGATACTACTTTTTTTCCTTTTGGTACATTAGGAGTCACGCCTCCAAAATCTTGATGCCCCCAGCACTGAACCGTTCCATCCTCGAAAATTGCTGCAAAGGACCCCCATGTTGAAGCAATCGATACCACTTTTTTTCCTTTTGGTAAATCAGGAGTCTTGCCTCCACAATCTTGATGCCCCCAGCACTGAACCGTTCCATCCTCGAAAATTGCTGCAAAGGACACACATGTTGAAGCAATCGATACCACTTTTTTTCCTTTTGGTACATCAGGAGTCACGCCTCCACAATCTTGATCCCCCCAGCACTGAACCGTTCCATCCTCGAAAATTGCTGCAAAGGACCCAACTGTTGAAGCAATCGATACCACTTTTTTTCCTTTTGGTAAATCAGGAGTCTTGCCTCCACAATCTTGATGCCCCCAGCACTGAACCGTTCCATCCTCGAAAATTGCTGCAAAGGCCAATTCTGTTGAAGCAATCGATACCACTTTTTTTCCTTTTGGTAAATCAGGAGGCTCGCCTTCAAAAAATCCAGACCCCCAGCACTGAAGGGTTCCATCATCTAATATTGCTACAAAGCCATCTTCATTTGATGCAATCGATACCACTTTTCTTCCTGGTGGTAAATCAGGAGTCTTGCCTCCACAACCGTAATCCCACCAGTCCTGAAGGGTTCCATCTTCGAAAATTACTGCAAAGCCACCTTCATTTGATGCAATCGCCACTTTTTTTCCTTTTCGTAAATCAGGAGGCACAAAATCTTGACGCCCCCAGTACTGAACCGTTCCATCATCTAATATTGCTGCAAAATCCTGCCAACTTGATGCAATCGATGCCACTTTTCTTCCTGGTGGTAAATCAGGAGTCTTGCCTCCATGAGCTTGATCCCCCCAGCACTGAAGGGTTCTATCTTCGAAAATTGCTGCGAAGGCACCATAGTTTTTGCATTGATGACAACAATGAGCAGGATCTTTTGTTGAAGTCATTGCAATGGAGCTGTCAGCATTCAAACAAGAAGTGCTCATTAATATAGCGATACAAAACAAGGGGAAAATTTTCGTGAGTAGTGAATGCATAGGGTTATGAGTTTTTGTGATTGAGGGAAACATGAAATCAACGGATGGACTATTATAAAATCCACAAGATTTTCTGAGATTGTATTGAAAGCATTTGAAGGATATTCTCTTTTTTTAAAAAGTAAATCACCACTCCTTCAAGAGAAGTGTCATACTCACTACCGTCCAGAATCAATTAAAATTGGACAACAGGGGGGTGATTTTATGGGGTTAATGGAGGTTTGAAAAGTAATTTTGAGGATCTGTCTCCCTTATTGATATTTTATTGTGCTGCATGCTGTCCAAAATATTAACCCGCATATTTCATACTGGTTCTTTACGAGGCGCCGCGAATCCTGATCTCGACAAGAAAGGTGATGGATTGCGACGACGGCTGTATGTTTCATATTGACTCGCTCGCACCTACTCGGCTCGCCCTTACGGGCTGCCCCTAACCTAACGGTTACGGCAGTCTACCCCAGGCTCTCCCGAGCACTGGTGTTGCCCGAGGAGCAATTCGAAGCTAACGCAGTATCCATCAGATGTTCGCAAGCCGCAGTAGAATCGATATGAAATATGGGGACTAAGTAATACAGAAAATGTGACTACTCTCGATCAGATGAATTTTTTTGACTTAGTTCTTGCTATAAAAAAGGCAATAGAGCATCTTACCTGACTAATTTTTGAACCAATTTTTTGGAACACATTTTCGGCCATGACTATTATTGAAACTATCGAAGCAGAGCAACTTAAAAAAGATATCACCCCTTTTGCGGTTGGGGATACGATTCGTGTGCACACACGCGTGATTGAGGGAGATAAGGAACGTATTCAGATCTATGCGGGAATTGTCATTGCCCGCAAAGGAACGGGTATTAATGCCTCCTTTACCGTACGTCGTGTCTCCTACGGCGAGGGAGTGGAACGTCTCTTCCCACTTCATTCCTCAGGAATTGCTAAGATTGAGGTAGAAAAACGAGGATCGGTGCGCCGCGCAAAGCTCAATTATCTTCGTACACGCAAGGGAAAATCAGCAACTGCTGTTAAAGAACGCTCTGCCGAAAAGTAAAGTTTTTCGTCCCAAGCTCAACGAATTTTTAAAAGTAGCTGAGTTTCTCAAAGAGCTTTCTCTTTCTTTCTTGCGACCCCGTTGGTAAGCATTGGCACGTGATACGAGAAGGTTCTCTTCTCAATAGATCATCATCTTCTGACCCTATCATTGTTTTGAGCTTATCGCCATTTTCTTGTGAGTCCATCTCTACGACCCTCCAAAGGCTCTCCAACGCTCCAAGCCGAAAGCCTCTTATACTCTCAAGGTGTGCGACCTATTGCTGGAGTCGATGAGGCTGGTCGCGGGCCGCTAGCAGGCCCTGTCGTTGCGGCAGCGGTTATTTTACCAGAAGTTTTGAACAGTGATTTAACCCGAATATCTCACACTGATCACCTGCGGCAGCCGGTAAGCCAAATGGATGCTGTATTAGACTCATTTTTTGACTTGGACAACACCAGTGCTCGGGAGAGCCTGGGGCAGACTGCCGTAACCGTTAGGTTAGGGGCAGCCCATAAGGCTTCGCAGCCTCCTTGTCACGATCAGTATGAAATATTCGGGTTAATCAAATCATTATCCCTTTTGAATGATTCGAAAAAATTACGCCCCAAACTTCGAGAAGAACTTTTTATCATACTCACCACACATCCTCAGATTGATTGGGCACTCGGTGAAGCTAGTGTGGAAGAGATTGGAGAGCTCAATATCCTGCGTGCAACGGCTCTTGCCATGAGACGTGCTCTACTTGCATTAACAAGAACACCAGCTCATGCCTTAGTCGATGGATTGCCCGTGCGTGATCTCCCGGTACCTCAGACAGCTCTCGTTGGAGGTGACGGGCTCTCCCTTAGTATTGCTGCAGCGAGCGTGATTGCTAAGGTCACCCGAGATCGCATCATGGATGGACTGGATCAGGCTTTCCCATGCTACGGATTTGCACGTCATCGAGGCTATGGAACTGCCGAACATCTCAAAACATTAAACCAATATGGACCTTGCAAGCATCATCGCCGTGGTTTTAAACCAGTGGACCAAGCCTCCTTCGCCTTCTAAAGGGAATAAGGCGCTTGGTAACTGGGGAGAACGGGTTGCCTCAAGAGCCCTACGCCACCGTGGTGTTACAACCTTATATCGCAATTATCGCGCCCCACAGGGCGGAGAAATCGATTTGGTTTGCCGTGACCAAGAGACACTCCTCTTTGTGGAAGTAAAAACACGCCGTCAGGAACAATACTTTCGTCCCATCGATGCGATCAATGCTCACAAGCAAGATCTGATTCGACGCGGAGGACTATCATGGCTTCGCCTGCTTGGCAATCCAGATATTGCCTTTCGCTTTGATGTGATTGAAATTATCGCAACACGACCACCAGAAGTACGTTGGATTAAAAATGCTTTTCCATTACAAGACCCTATGCGTTATTAACTCGGATCTTTCATGAACTTCTTTTTTTAACCACGTGAAGGTATATACTCACCCGGGATGAAAACACGTAGGACTTCGACCACCACCAAAGATATCATTATTGGAGGCCCTGAAGATGCGCTTAGTGGGCTTGTAGAACGAGTGACTTTCCATAATGCAGAAAATGGATTTTGTGTCTTAAAAGTAAAAGTAGAACACCACCGTGATCTTATTGCTGTGCTTGGAGTGCTACCTGCCGTTTCTGCTGGAGAATGGATCACAGCCCAAGGTACATGGGAACGAGACCGTGAACATGGCCTTCAAATGAAGGCGCGCACACTCAAGACACAACCACCTACCTCTCTCGAAGGAATTGAAAAATATCTAGGAAGCGGACTCATTAAAGGCATTGGTCCTGTTTATGCGACCAAGCTTGTAAAGAAATTTGGAGAAAATGTTTTTGAAATTATTGAGCATCAATCCAAACGCCTTCAAGAGGTAGAAGGCATAGGCGTAGAACGTCGCAAGCGCATTAAAGAAGCCTGGGCAGAGCAACGCGTTGTTCGTGATATCATGCTTTTTTTACACGCTCACGGACTGAGCACCAATCGTGCTGCTCGCATTTATAAAACGTACGGGGAAGGCGCCATTGAAACTATCCGTGCCAATCCCTATACCCTCGCGCGAGATATTCATGGCATTGGATTTCATTCTGCGGATATGGTGGCAAGTAAGCTTGGTTTTGAACCAGATTCGCTCTTGCGTGCACGAGGAGCCATTGATCATCTGCTTACCCAAGCAACAGGAGAAGGCCATTGTGCCTTACCTCGAGAAGATCTCATTTGTGAAGCAATGGATCTTTTAAAAGTCGATGAGTCTATTGTGAGCGGTGCCTTAGAGCGCCATCTCCATGATGCCCATGTAAGTCAAGAAAAAATCAAGGGTAAAGAACTTGTTTTTTTACCACACCTGCGGGTGGCAGAAGAAATTATCGCACGACAACTCAGCCTGCTCGCAAGCTCAGACGAACCTTTTCCGAGTATTGATCCAGAAAAAGCTATTCCCTGGGTGGAAGAAAAAACGGAACGCATTCTCTCTCTAAGCCAGCGCAAGGCCTTAGCAGCTGCCTTAAAACATCGCGTAGTCGTTATTACTGGGGGTCCAGGTGTTGGCAAGACAACACTAGTGCAATCGCTCCTCACGATTTTAAGAGCAAAAAAACTCCGCTGTCTTCTCGCTGCCCCAACCGGACGAGCTGCCCAACGCCTTGGTGAGGCTACTGGTCTGGAAGCAAAAACACTCCATCGTTTGCTTGAATTTCTTCCTGCCAAAGGAACTTTTGCACGCAATGTGGACAATCCCTTAGAGGCAGACGTCCTCGTAGTCGATGAGATCTCTATGGTCGATGTGCCGCTTATGAGCCGCCTTCTTTTAGCTCATCCACGAGATGCACGTTTAATTTTAGTAGGTGATGCTGATCAATTACCTAGCGTAGGACCAGGACTCGTCCTTCCTGATATTATCCGAAGTGGTCTTGTTCATGTGCTTCCACTCACAGAAATTTTTCGTCAAGCAGACGGTAGTCAGATCATCCAAGCCGCCCATGCCATTAATCAAGGCGTTATCCCTGACACAAGCAACACGAATGAAGCAGCTGATTTCTTTTTTATCGAACGAGAAGATCCCGAAGAAATCATAACCTCTATGATTACTGTCATACGCGAGCGGATTCCCAAGCGCTATCATTTCGATCCGATTGATGATGTCCAGGTACTTTGCCCGATGCATCGTGGCAGTCTTGGTATTCAAGAGCTCAACCTTCGACTCCAAGAAGCACTTAATCCCAAACATCCCACACGTATCGAACATCAGGCTTATGGACTTCTCTTTCGCGAGGGAGATAAAATTCTTCAAATGACCAATAACTACGAAAAAGACGTTTTTAATGGTGATATTGGACGCATCCTTTCGATCGATCATCAGGAAAAAACAATGACGGTGCGTTATAGCGAGCGTCGTGTGATTTATGATTTTTCTGAACTTGATGAAGTCACTCTTGCCTATGCGATTACCATTCATAAAAGCCAAGGATCGGAATTTCCTGTTGTCCTCATGCCCCTAGCCATGCAGCAATATCTTTTACTGCAACGCAATCTCCTCTATACAGGCGTCACACGTGGACGCAAGCTCGTACTGCTGCTTGGTCAGCGCAAAGCCCTTATCACGGCTACCCATAATGCCTCGACACGCTATCGGCATAGCGGACTCTTGAGTCGTTTAGAAAATTTTTTAAAATATTCGGGTTAGGCCACCAGAGGACCTAGCCTCTAAGTAATTGGACTATACATGAAACGCGTTCACACGGCTCCAACGACTCCCCATGCCACCACTCCTGCAAAAGCAGACTTAGAAATACACAACCAAGAGTGCGTTATTGATCTTGGAGGTGATTGGCAGCTCCATGCGCCCACTCCCTCATGGCATGAAATTAGCCAAAAAATCACCGCCTCAAAGATTACCATCACGGCAACGGAACTGGGCCTCTGGGATACCGCTCTCTTACTTTTTTTAATGCACGCACGAGTATGGTGTGTGGCTAAGAAAAAAAATTTAGAGCTCTCCTCTCTTCCTACTAATGTTGCGCGTATTCTAGCACGAATCGAACAAGCTCATGCCGCGGCAGAATGTTATCCATACGGAGCACACAAAGACCATGGCACTTTTGATCTTCGATTTTTTATAGGAAGCAAGACCTTGCTTTTGTTTAAAAAAATTAAAGAGATTACTGAGTTTCTCAATAATTGTACGCTTGGAATTGTTCACATCATTCTTGGTAAGCAAAAATTACGATGGATCGATTGCCTCCTAGCAATGCAAGAATGCTGGTCTTCATCACTACTCATTGTAAGCTTTATTAGTTTTTTAGTGGGAGTGATTTTAGCGTTTCAGGCAGCCATTCAGTTTCAACGCTATGGTGCTGGTATTTTAGTAGTCGACTTAGTGAGTCTTTCCATTGTGCGAGAAATGGGACCCATCATGGCAGCTATTGTTGTTGCAGGGGGTACGGGAGCAGGCTTTGCAGCTCAATTAGGGAATATGAAAGTCGATGAAGAAATCGATGCCCTACAAACATTAGGAATTTCTGTAGTCAACTTTCTAGTCCTCCCCCGGTTGTTTGCAATCACCATCATGATGCCCATTCTTACGATTTACTCGAATGTTTTGGGGATTCTAGGAGGCATGTATATCTCTGCAACCATGCTCCATATTCCTACAGCTCTCTATTGGAATGAAATGTACCATCGCGTAAGCTGGATTGATATTTCTAGCGGTCTTATCAAGAGCTTGTTCTTTGGAATGATGATTGCTCTTGCCGGATGTTTACGTGGCATTCACTCTGAGCGCAACACCGCTGGCGTCGGTCATGCAACCTCCTCTGCAGTCGTTACGAGCATCATGCTTATTATTCTTGCTGATGCTCTCTTCTCCGTGATCTACAATGCACTTGGAATCTAGATTCTCTAAAATATGCATCACACCATGAGTGCCATCAGGCTAGAAAAAATCAGATGTCTTTATGAAGACACCGTTGTCTTAGAAAACATCTCTTTTGTCGTAGGCGAGGGAGAACTTTTTTTTATCATTGGCGGAAGCGGCTGTGGAAAAACGACCCTCCTTCGGTGTATGACAGGCCTACTCAAACCTGATCAGGGAGAGATTTTTTATTTTGGAAAAAATTTCTTAACTGAGGATGAGGCAGAGCGACGCGTGCTTTTAAAAAAATTTGGCGTCCTTTATCAAAGCAGTGCCTTATGGAGCTCGATGACCGTTGGTGAAAATATATCACTCCCTCTAGAAGAGTACACAACGCTCAATAAAAAGGATCGCTGTGAAGTCATTGCGCTCAAACTTGCCCAAGTAGGTCTTGCTGGGGCTGAAGAACTCTATCCAAGCGAACTGAGCGGGGGAATGAGGAAGCGAGCAGGTCTTGCACGAGCCTTAGCACTCGATCCAAAATTGTTTTTTTTGATGAACCCTCAGGAGGCCTTGATCCAGTCACTTCGAAGGAAATTGATAAATTAATTTTAGAAGTTCGTGATACCTTGGGCACCACCATGGTGATTGTCTCTCACCAACTTTCCAGTATTTTCAGAATTGCCGATCGCATCTTAGTACTAGATCATGAGACACGTGGAATTATTGCCGATGGGACACCGCACGAACTTGCATCCACAAGCAGAGATCAACGCGTGAGAAATTTTTTAAATCAATCATGAAATCAAAATGGAATCCCGTGAGTGTCGGCAGTTTTGTCATCGGTGCCATCATCCTGATCACTTTGGGACTTCTCTCACTCCAATCGTTTTCTCTTTTTAAAAAACCACTCCGTTTTATTTCCTATTTTGATCAATCGGTGCAGGGGCTAAGCATCGGTAGTGACATTAAAATACGTGGAGTACTTGTCGGACACATTGTAGGACTACATGTTTACTACGACTCGAGTAAAAATAAATCTGCCATTGCGGTGATTGGAGAACTCAACACGAGCCCTCTTATGGATCCGTCTGGTAGCAAAATCGACATCACGGATCCTAACAATTTAGAACATCTTGTTCAAAAGGGATTGCGTGCAGAGATTGATCTTGTCGGCATCACTGGCATGCAATATGTACAACTCGCTTTTTTTGATCCTCACAAGCCATCGATGAATACTATTTCTGATCATGAAGTTTATCTCGTGATTCCTAGTGTTGATTCGGGAGTCTCTCAATTTACAGACAACCTTTTTACCATCACCGAAAACTTTAGCAAAGTCGACATGGCAGGGATTTCTGCCAATCTTAAAACTCTCCTATCCTCTCTTGAAAAGAAAACCGAAGAACTCAACCTTCATAAAATGACATCGCAAATTGCCTTAGCCGCAGAGGCTATTGAGCAGCTTGCTCGCTTTTTAACACAACATCCCTCATCACTCATTTTTGGCAGAAAAGTGGCCCCTAGAAAAAAAAGATAGTATAGTCAAATTACGTTGAAATTTTTATTCACCGCGAGCATACATCATCCCTGCGATCTCCTCTAAATCAGCTTCCTCAGATTGTTCTTCGAGCAAGCGTTCTTCCTTGAGCCAAATATCACGATGTTGATTGATTTTCCAAACTTCTTTGTAAGCCTCTTCTTGAGCGTGGAGACACTGGGCTGTTTCTTCCTTGGCGATATCTAATTTCTTACGCGCTTCTTCCACTTGAACCACATAAGTTGATTGCCGAGATCGATTCCACTGAATCTGTTGGGTGATGTCAGTAACTTTACGCAGGGGATGAAGCGTCCCTAAAACCGTCTTAAAAAGACGATCTGCCTCCTCCTCAATCCACACTAAATAATCTTCAAGCTCTTTTTGAGCCTTTTTTACTTCCTCCTCTAAGATCGCCTCATGCGTACGCGCTGCAGCAAGCTTGCGGGTAGCCTCATCTTCTTTGCGCACCCTCAAGGCTCGAATCGCTTCGAGTGGATAAGCTTTCATCGAATTAATGCTTCGAGTTTTTGAATAGTTTCTTCAAAAGTCGACTTGTCTCCTAAACTTTGTCGCAAGAATCCATTCATCACATCTTTTTTTGCAATGGCCTCATCTGTTATGGCATCATTTCCTGCTTTATATTCTCCAATTTTCAGTAAGAGTTCTGCATCTTGATATTTCGAGAGCAGCTCACGAAATTTTCCTGCTGCACTCAAATGCTTGGGTTGAGAGATCTGCGTCATCACACGGCTAATGGAGGCTAAAATATCAATTGCAGGATAATGATTTGCTGCTGCAAGTTTACGAGAAAGGATAATATGGCCATCGAGGATTGATCTCACTTCGTCTGCCACAGGTTCATTCATATCATCTCCTTCGACAAGCACGGTATAAAGTGCTGTAATTGATCCGACAACTCCTGGACCAGCACGTTCTAAGAGCTGAGGCAAAATGGAAAAAACAGAAGGTGGATAGCCTCGACGTGCTGGTGGTTCACCAGTAGCCAAGCCAATAACACGCTGTGCACGCGCAAAACGTGTGACAGAATCCATCATTAAGAGAACTTTTTTTCCTTGATCTCGAAAGTACTCTGCTATTGCTGTTCCCACATAAGCTGATTTAAGACGCTCAAGGGCAGGTCGATCAGAAGTAGAGACAACCATCACTGTTTTTTTTCTATTTTCAGGCGTCAGGGTCATTTCTAATGTTTCTCGAACTTCTCGACCACGTTCACCAATGAGCACCATAACAACAACTTCTGCTTCTGTATTGCTGATGATTTGAGCCAGTAAGGTCGATTTGCCACCTCCAGCAGCTGCAAAAATACCAATACGTTGTCCTTGGCCACACGTTAACAAACCATCAATGCTTCTAATTCCAAGAGATAATGGATCTTTAATGAGAGAGCGTTTGAGCGGATCAGGAGCATCTGCAATAACATTGTAATAACATTCTGGAATAAAGGGTTCGTTATAATTATCCATGATTCTTCCAAGCCCATCGACCACACGCCCTAATAAGCCTGCCCCAACAGCTACCTGCAGGACTTTTCCTGAGGCAATGACTTCTGTGGTTAAGGAAAGTCCGGTAAAGTCTCCCAAAGGCATAATTAAAGCGCTCTCCCCTCTAAAACCGAGCACTTCAGCGTCAAGTGGTTCTTTAATGCCAGGTCGTCTTAACTCACAAAGCTCACCAATTTTACTATCAGGCAAAATGGCTTTTACTAACATACCAACTACTTCGGTAATTTGACCTCGGAGCGGCTTAGGTTCGGTAACCAGTGCTAAGGATTGCAGTTTTTTTAAAAAATCTTCTCCCATCACATGGTTGCTCGAAGAAGGCACAACAACAGCTTCCACCTTAGGAACAGATTCTAAATGATTGGGATGATTTTCCATGACAAAGGGTTTTTTTTGGTTTTTTGGTTGAATGGGCCATCCTAAAAATGTGAATCGAAATACAAAGTGTAGCCTACGAATTTCGTTTTAGGTTGTTTTTTAGCACTGTGCAGTTCACGTGGCTACTTGCACACACCGATTTGAAAAAATAAGGTGAGACTCCAGTATGTTGCGTCAGATTTTCTATTTCCATTCAGGTTTTTAGGATCATGAGGCTTGCCCAAGAGATGCCTCAAGAATGGCTAGCTGACTTTCGAGTGAAGCATCCACTAATCCCAAGGGAGATTCTATCACACATGAATTCGGTACTAATTCTTCACGTGTTCTTACTTCTATTTTTGAACCAACAGGCATGCGTGTTTGAAGCCTAGAAACAACAGCATCTACTGCTGTACGATCTTGAGGATGGATTTGTAATATGATGCGCGGCTGTTGTTTTAATTCATCAAGTGCCTTCCCTATCAATTGGTAAAATCGCTCTTCTGGTGGAAGATCGAGCACAAAGCGACGGACACATGTAATAACGACTTGGACTAATTGACTCCTTGATTGTTCATAATAATCTAATGAAGCTAAAACTGTTTTAATATTATAGGCGGCAACGGCAGCTCGTCCCTCTTTAAGACCTTCCTCGTAACCCAATTTTTTTTGGTTTTCAAATTCTCTCTTAGCGTCTTCTTCGATTGCGAGAGAACGTGCACGGGCCTTTTCTAGGAGATCTGTTGCGCTAACACAAAGAGCCAAATCCTTTTGAGGAAGCACTGGCCCATATTGAAGATAACTGGGAAGATCTTTGTCCCATTGAAGCAATGAGGAAATAGATTTATTTTTTAAAGTCTCAATATTCATTTCATCATGGTAGAGGTTAGATCCAGGAGAAAGTCTCCTTCCAAAGAGAGGCGAGTATTTCCTCCGCTTGCAAAGCCCACGGTAATGGATGATCACAATATCCTTGAGCAAAACATCCGTGCAATTTTGTTCCAACACGCTCTTGAATCCCGCGTTCTTTTGAGGAAAATCCATGCTCCATGATCATAATGGCACCTTGATCAATAGATTGAGTAATATCATCTAACTGCGATAAGTTGGCATACATTGGCTCCAAAAAATATTTTTTAGAGGCATTACTTAAGAGCACAAATTGAAAAATATCCTCACCTATCTGTTTTCGAACTTTACGCACTAGAGATCCGTCAATGAGCTGAGTAATTTCTCGTCTCATAGAAAAGGAAGCACTTAATAATGCAAGGCTCTTAAAGCGACTCGGTGAAATCATTGCCACATCCCATAAGGGATCTTGAGGAGCCCAATGCACAGGAGAACTCCATGAGAGTTTAGCGCGTAACAACTCATCAACATGGGTACTCACACGAGAATCATGTTCTAAAACATTTAAAAACGAAGCAGGCACACAAGATGCAAGTACTTCTGGAGATGCATGTCGTATTGGAGAGTTATTCCAATGAATCCACGCGTCAATATGAGAGGCAGTAGCATCACGATTGATCCAGGCTGCAATAAGCTCATCACTCCACGGAGTTGTAGTACTTGACAATGGGTGGCTTGTTTCGGAATGATCTAGAGCCTCTTGGTTCATGAGAAAAGCGATCCTCTCTCTTAGAGATGAGTACCGATATGGTTTTTAGAAATAACGTAGTGACTTCTTTTATTTGTTAATGAGTACGAAATATACGCGTTACGAGTAAAAATTAGGTTTTAAAAACGAGATTTTTTGAGGCTTGGCTTTTGAGGCTGAAATTTTTGCTTTTGTGCTAGCAAGACTTAAAAGAGTTTCCTGCTAGCAAAGTAAAAGGAGTGATCTAGAACGATGCCTTACACAAAAAAGAACAAGTAAAAATTCCTCATTTTTATTCGTGATGAAATCGTATTGCTTAGGTCTTAGGAGGTGCAAGTACAGGGGGAGTTACTTTGAGGGTTGGAACTTCTACGACTTGCCTAGGAGAGTTCTCAATGACTGGGCTTGGCTCTGATTTTTTCTTAAAAAAGTCCATAATTATTTTTCTTCCAAAAATTCCAGCGAGCACAAGCGCCACACCAATAAAAACAAACGCTAAAATAACAAACCAAAAATTCCACAATGCTGATTTTGGAATTTTAATACCAAAGAGGGAAATTTCTTGGGCAATGTTGAGTGGATAATAGTAATCAATGCTTTCAGACTGAACAATAACAACCGATACATTATCGTAATTAAGTCCCTCGACGCTTTTCATTACGAGTGTTTTGATTTGTGGTACTAACGTTGGAGGAACACTCCCTGGACGAAACTTCAAAAAAACAGACGCAGAGGAAGGTGTTAGTGTTTCTGTATAGGGGTCATTTTTTGGTAATACCAAGGAAACCCTTGCGACTAAAACACCATCAATATGACTCAGCGTTTCTGAGATTTGCTGACTCAAGGCATACATAAAACGAATTTTCTCTTCACTTGGAGAAGAAACAATGCCTGTTTTTTTAAAAACTTCACCGATACCAGAAAATTTTTCTGACGGAATGCCATACCATTTTAACAAATCAGTTGCAGCAGCAAATTGTTGTCTCGGAACCGAGATGGAAAATAGATTTTCTTTTTGAGAAATTTTGACAGCTTGAATATTTCGTACCAAAAGAAGTCCCATCATTGTGTTGGCATCTGACTCTGATAAGTTAGAGTAGAGGACTTCTGGGCCACATCCGCTAAGCAGCAAGCAGCCGAAGACCACCAAAAGTAATTTCATAAAACACCTCTGCTCAAACAGCAAATGCTTGAGTTGTTTCAATAAATTCAAATAAAAAGCTTTCATGAAAAATGTAAACGTACGTGACCCCGTTGATCCAATCAAGCAAACTTCATCTTTCTTACCATGGCGTGTAATACATCTCACCTATCCACGAGAAACAGTCGAATACAGACATCTTGAACTACAATGGATACCTTTCTGGATCATTAAGCGACCTAAAATATCAATTAAAAAAAAACAAATAGTACATCAAGGCTCATCTGTGAACTATGAGGCTTTGTGTCAGGAACTTGAATCAGTTCTCAATAACCAAGAAGCAGAAGACTATCAACTCACTGCCATTTACCCAACCCATTCCGGATCCTATTGCCTTACCAAAATACCCAAGCAACCATACGCCGAGTTTTTAAAGAAGACACATCCAAGCCATTATCTTCATGGAACAGAAGCACTCATTCTCGTTTTTAGGAAAAAATAAATTTTTCAAATTTGATGATTTATTTTTAGTAATTGTCTAATGGCTTTTTGTCCTGAATCCCTACTTGGAACTTTTGCGAGCATCCTGAGTCGAGGTATCTCTTTCCGAGCCATATCTAAGAGCATAGGAATCTCCTCTTTATTTTTATAAGAAAATCCTCCATGAAATACTTGCTGGTAGTAAGACGACTCCTTGGGATAAAGAATGGGTCGACCAGCTGCCATAGCCCTCCAGATCTTCATTGAGGCCGAATGATCTCCTTCTTCAATAACCAAGGGCTCGTTGAAAACCATTATGTTTTCACATTCAAAAAAAGATACAGGAAGCACTATCGTAGAATTTAAAAAGCCTTCGCGCCGTAGATTCACACTATCTGGAACCCCAGGCGTAATCACAGTAGCTCCCGGAAGCACCTGTGATAATGGCATCGAAGGCACGATCCACTGGAAGCGATGACCGTTTTTTTGAGCTTTAGGAAGAGACGCTTGAGACCATCCAATAAACTCGATGCCCTCTCCTGTTGCGCGTTGCCGTTTGATATGGCATGCATCAAGTATGTTTTCGAGTTCAGAGAAAATTGCATCTAAATCGGGATCATGCCCAACCTGGTGATGCCATCCTAGAGCCGAGGGCAGCTTCTTTGTACCAAATCTTCTACGAAGCGTATGCACAACTTGTCGCCCTTGATTCTTGATCCAAGAGTCTTGAGCAGTCTGCGAAGAATGTGTCCTCTGTTTTGTTGCAAGAAGATTTTTCTTCGCAAGATCTGCATAGAGCTCTCGTAATCCCATACGCATAGAGGCTGTTGTATGTGACTGATTCCATCGTTCCCACTGAGGCTGAAGTGTCGCATACAAAATATTGTGCGCTTGATCCTCAAGAATACGATCTACTGCCTCACTAACAGATTGGTAGAGCGAGATAGGCTCTAAAATATCATGCGCCAAGCCAACGGGAGTACTCAGGATCTTGCAGCAACTTGCGGCTCCTTCCATGATTGATTGAGGACCACCCTCCCAGCGTGAGGGAATAAGCATCAAGTCAGCAGCGTTAATGAGTTTATTGAGTGTTGAGCGATCTAAAATATTCATTCCAAAATCATCTTTCTCACACTCCCCCTCCCCCACAAAGGTAAAGGGAATATTCTCGTTTTCTAATGCCTGACGCATCCAATGACGTCTTGGGCCAGCAAGCAGAACATGAAAAGAAGCATCTCGATGTTTTAATTCCTTGAGAATCGCGAGCATGAGCTCGGGAGCTTTCTGGAACTTAGGTTGAGTGAGATCAGCCCCCTCGCTATCACGGTGAAAATTGGCAATGACATAAGCATTTTCAGGGATGCCAAATTTCTTTCTAATGGCACGGATGTCCTTTAATGGAAAAAAAATCTTTTCATCAATCGTATAAGGAATGTAAGTCACAGGGAGACGCAAGGCATGAAACTGCTCAAAAGCCTCCTTGGAACGTGCAACCCAAAGATCTACCTGCTGCTGCCCGAGAATAAATTCAGGTTGCTTCAAATAAAAAAAAGGAGGGTTATCAGCATGTGCAATGATAAAGGCTTGTTTTAAAATTTCGGGATGGACCACCCCTAAACCTTGCCAAAAAGGAGTATGAATCACCTGAGCCCTCACAAGCGGTACTTCCTGGACACATCCAGATAAGGCTTCACGCATTTGTCTTAGATCTTCGTCTAGGGCCCAACCATGACCATCTCCAGGCATAAAATGCACTTTGATTCTTGGATTCGAAATCATGTTTATTGTTTTAATAGTATACTTCTTTCAAAAATCGCTGATGGTGATAAAGGAGAAGACGCTCCGCCATACAGACGTAGCAGTCTACAAAAAAGCATTCGAGAACGCGAGCACCGAAGCAAGGCTGTCACTGGTGTTAGTAGTAGAGTTTTAAAAGAAGTCTATTACTCATCGTGACTTGAAATAAATATATCTCAGTTACTTTGGAAATATCCGAGTTAATTCAAAAAGGCATGCGATGGTAAGGCCCCTTCAATAATCTCTACAGAAGCACCCCTACCCACTAGCTCGTCAAGGGCAAGCGCATCATGAGAACTCATGCGAATACAGCCATAACTTTTGCGACATCCCAGCGATCGCTCTTGAGGCGTACCATGAATATAGATACAACGTTTGCGAGCATTCCTGTTACAAGAATCTTGGCCCTCAAGCCAAAAAATACGCGTCACAATGGGATCCCTACCTGGTGCATTCGGAGCTAAGATCTCTCCGGTCGCTTTGGCATCCTTAAAAACCATACCTGAGGGAGCTCCTTTTCCAATTTTTTGGCAAATGACAAAACGGCCAAGTGGTGTTTTATAACTTCCCACAGCATCACCTGTGCCATACTTCGAGGTCGAAACAGGATAACGGGCCACAGGATGAGCATCTGTAAAAACAACCATTTTTTCATCATGAATACTCACAACAATGTGATGATGGGTATCCCGAGCGCATCCTAGCAAAAGAAAAAGTGAGAGAAAAAAACAGAGTCGCAAGATTAGTAACATATCGCTTATGTGTACCTTTTCTGGATGAATTGTGAAAATTGTTTGTCAAAATGATTTTGACATCATCATCGTACATCTGGATCGTGCAAGCAGGAAATACTACTCTCATGTTTGCAATACTAAAAAAATAATGAAGAAAATTCATAGCGCTTTTATTTTAGCTGCCGGTGAAGGAACACGTCTTAGACCACTCACCGCGACCATTCCAAAACCTCTTCTACCCGTCTTCCACAAACCTCTCATGACTTTTGCTATTGATCACTCGAGGACACTGGGAATTGCAAATATCGCTGTGAACACACGTTACCTTCATGAAGTTTTTCAAAGCTATTTTCAAGTTCAGGAAAAAACGCCCAACCTTGGCATGGGTGAGTATGAAGGAAATCCAATATCGGTCTTTCACGAACACGTTTATTTAGATACTGGCGGTGCTCTTCGCAATGCGCGCTCGTTGCTCAGTCAGGGAACTTTTTTGATTCATAATGGTGATATTTTAACCGATGCACCACTAGAAGAGTTGATTGACTGTCACTTTCACTCAGGCTCGCTTGCCACATTATTACTACGCCATGAGGGACCCAAAAAAAATGTTACCTACAATAGGGATAATGGACTTATTGAGGGATTTAATAGCATCTCAAACTCTCTAGCCCCGATATTTCATACTGATCGTGACGAGGAGGCTGCGAAGCCTGATGGGGTACCACCGGCGGTCCAAGAGACCGCGGGGGAGACTGCCCAGAGTTTGCAGGCTCTTTTAGGCAGCCCTGAAAGGGCGAGACGAGCTTCGCCAAGCGAGTCAACGCAGACGAACATTTTGATGCCGGGCTGTATGTGTACATACTGTCCAAGGCACAATGTGAGTCTAACGCAGCATCCATCTGACTTCCCAGTCTCCGCAGGTGATCGGTGTGAAATATGCGGGCTAACTGCATGTCCGAAGATGCCTTCGATCTCAATGGGCTATACAGGAATTGCCATCATTGAACCCTCCTTCCTCGATTGGATACCATCTCGAGGCCCCACTTCTATCATCCCAGCACTACAAAAAGCCATACATGCTAAAAAGAAAATTTCTGGATTTGTCGCGCAGCATGATTATTTTTGGAGTGATCTTGGCACCCCAGAATCATACTTCAAAACACACCGCCGCATTATTGAAGAACAATGGAAACCTCCCTTCAAGCTAGCAAACAAAGATCTCCCGTGGCCCACATCCCTTCATCCGCTAGCAAGAGTAGCTTCCTCTGCACGATTAGAAGAGATGGTCGTTGTCGGCCCTCATGCTTTGATTGATCATCATGCAAATGTCAAAAATTGCATTCTCCTAGCCGGAGCAAATATCCCTGCTCATCGGGAATACGAAAAACAAATTCTAGGAGAAAATTTTAACTGCAATCTTGCATCATGACCCAGTCACAAAAAGAGCAATCAAACAATGACGCCCAATCATTTCATGATATGCACGGTGTATGCTTTTACGAAGGAAGCAGGAAAATAAAAATTTCTAATAACGATAATGTTCTGGCTTATAAGGTCCCTCAATAGGAATATCTAAGTAAGCTGATTGTTCTTCGGTAAGTACGGTGAGCTTGACTCCGATTTTTTCTAAGTGAAGTCGTGCGACTTCTTCATCAAGTTTCTTAGGTAAAATGTAAACACCTGGTTTATATTCATGACGATTTTTCCATAAGTCAATTTGAGCTAATGTCTGATTACTAAAACTATTACTCATGACAAAGCTTGGATGACCTGTCGCACATCCCAGATTAACAAGACGTCCTTGAGCTAAGAGAAAGACTTCATGGCCATCTGGGAAGATAAATTTATCAACCTGGGGCTTAATATTGATCTCCTTGATTCCTGGAAAAGAGACAAGCTTATCGACTTCGATTTCGTTATCAAAATGACCTATGTTACAGATGATAGCTTGATCTTTCATCTTTTTCATATGTTCAAGTGTAATCACTTTAAAATTACCCGTTGTAGTCACATAAATATCTGCACGACCTAATGTTTCCTCAACGGTCGTCACTTCGTATCCCTCCATGGCAGCTTGTAACGCAGTAATAGGATCAATTTCCGTGATAATCACCCGGGCTCCTTGTGCACGAAGTGACTGAGCTGATCCCTTACCCACATCACCATAGCCACAGACAACAGCAACTTTTCCAGAGATCATGACATCCATGGCGCGATTAAGGCCATCGACAAGCGAGTGACGGCAGCCATAGAGATTGTCAAATTTGGTTTTCGTGACCGAATCATTCACATTGAATGCCGGAACTAAGAGCTTGCCTTGCTCATGAAGCTTGTACAGACGATGGACACCTGTTGTGGTCTCTTCTGAAACTCCTTTCCAATCCTTAACCATCTCATGCCAGAGGGTTGGATTCTCGGCATGAATTTTTTTTAGTAAATTTTTAATAACTTGTTCCTCTTCATTGCTCGAGGAGGTATCAACCCATGTATCGCCATTTTCAAATTCATAGCCCTTGTGCAAAAGAAGCGTAACATCACCACCATCATCAACGACAAGCTCAGGACCTTGGCCATGTGGATGGCAAAGGGCCTGGTATGTACACCACCAGTATTCCTCAAGACTCTCACCTTTCCAGGCAAAGACAGGGACCCCATTTGCAGCTATTGCTGCAGCAGCTTGATCTTGGGTCGAGAAAATATTACAACTAGCCCAACGAACAGTAGCTCCAAGTTCTATCAAGGTTTCAATAAGAACGGCTGTTTGTATCGTCATATGCAAAGAACCTGTGATACGAACTCCTGAAAGTGGTTTTTCTGAAGAATATTTTTTGCGAATACTCATGAGACCAGGCATCTCTTTTTCAGCGATGGAGATTTCTTTACGTCCCCAATCGGCAAGAGAGAGGTCTGCTACTTTGAAATCAGAAAAGAAAGGATTTGAGGTCTTGGTGGTTTGTAAATTCATAAAGAGAAGGAATAAAATATTAGCTAATGTTAGAGTGGATTTTTTTCATGGTAGCTGCTGCTGATTTTTGTAATACAGCTACTTGATCAGTACGTTCCCAAGTAATACTTTCAAGATCATCGATTTTACCAAAATGACCATAATTTGTGGTCTTGGAATAAATAGGACGTTTAAGTTTTAATGTTTCAATAATGCTTGCTGGTTTAAAACAGAAGATTTCTTCAATTGCTTTTTTAATAACATCCTCGGGCAAGGAAGCCGTTTCGAAGGTGTCGATATGGATACTCACGGGATCAGCGCATCCAATGGCGTAGGCAAACTGAACTTCACAACGTTTTGCAAAGCCTGCTGCAACAACATTCTTGGCAACATAACGTCCCATATAGGCCGCAGAACGATCAACCTTTGTTGGATCTTTCCCAGAGAATGCGCCACCACCATGACGACCCATTCCCCCGTAACTATCGACAATAATTTTCCTACCCGTTAAGCCCGTGTCCCCTTGGGGTCCGCCAATCACAAAGCGACCTGTCGGATTAATAAGAAATTCTGTTTTCTTGAGAAGCATTGAAGCCGGAATTACTTTACGAATCACCTGATTAACAATGAATTTTTCAATGTCTTGATTACTGACATCAGCCGTGTGCTGCGTTGACACCACAACATTGACAACGTGTGTTGGAATTCCATCCTCATATTGAACGGAGACCTGAGTTTTTGCATCAGGACGAAGCCATTTGACTTTTCCTGCCTTTCGCAAGCGTGTGAGTTCCCGGCCTAAGCGATGTGCATACATAATGGGAGCAGGCATAAGTTCTGGAGTCTCATTACAGGCGTACCCAAACATCAACCCTTGATCTCCAGCGCCTTGTTCGTGGATCATCTTCCCATTTTTCTTACGAATATCAACACCTTGAGCAATATCATCACTTTGGGACGTAATAATATTATTGATAAAAATTTTCTCGGCATGGAAAACATCATCATCATGCACGTAGCCAATTCCTCGAACAACATCGCGTACAATTTTATTAATGTTAAGAAGACTATCGATACTTTTTCCTTTGTGCTTAGGAATGGTGATTTCACCACCCACAACGACAATATTACTTTTTGCATAGGCCTCACAGGCGACCCTGCTATCGGGGTCCTCGACGAGGCAGGCATCTAAAATAGCATCAGAAATTGTATCACATACCTTATCAGGATGACCTTCTCCAACAGATTCGGAAGAAAATATAAAATTTTTAGGCATTATAAGTCATAATTTAGGCAGTGTCAGTGCCTGATGAATGATAGTTTTTCAAAAGCATTGATGCTTTTTACAGCTTTTATACTCGTGATGAGCATACGCTGAGCACATCTAGAAAAGAATTTGAAGTTACATGAACATATTGATATATGTCAATACGTTTTCATTTTTAATTCTTCATTTTTAATGCCTTCTATTCTTCACATGATGCGTTTGCTTTCTGAGCCAACAAGACTTCGCCTCATGCTTCTACTTATTGAAGAAGAACTCATGGTAGCGGAAATGCAGGAGATTCTTGGGATGGCACAATCACGAATCTCAGCAAGCCTTGCACAACTACGGCGTCAAGGCCTAGTTACCGATCGTCGTGTTGGCAAAAACAGTTATTACGCTGCTCTTGATACTGTCCTAGAACCACTAAAAAAAACTCTTTCTGCCGCTCAAAAAGAACTTCCTGAGACCTTACGAGATCAAAGAGCGCTAAAACTCATCTTGCACAAACGCCGAGATCGTGCTGCGGAATATTTTGATAAGTTAGCAGGAAAATTTGGCCACGCCTATGTTCCAGGCCGTTCATGGCAAGGGTTAGCGCATGGATTACTTCGTCTTCTGCCACCAATGGTGATTGCAGATCTCGGGGCTGGCGAGGGAACGCTCTCTCAACTCCTTGCACGCTCTGCCAAGCAGGTTATTGCAATTGATAATTTGCCGAAAATGGTTGCCTTCGGTAAAAAAATCGCCAAGCAAAATGGCTTCAAGAATTTAGAGTACCGTCTTGGCGACATAGAAGATCCACCGATTAAAAATAACTCTATCGATATCGCTCTTATTAGCCAAGCACTCCATCATACAAGCAGTCCGCAACGGGCGATTGATGCTGCATTTCGCATTCTCAAGTCTGGAGGTAAAATCCTTATTCTAGATCTTGCGAGTCATCAGTACGAACAAGCAAAAAAATTGTATGCTCACATCTGGCTTGGATTTTCAAGTATTGAACTACATGAATTTTTAAGAAAAGCAGGTTTTACAAACGTTGAGGTCTACTGTGTGGAAAGGGAGGAAACAACACCTCACTTTGAGACAATACTCGCAATGGCAATTAAGCCATAAGACACAGAGTTCACTCGGATATTGATGCAGATCGTGACGAAGATCCTGGGAAGTGGGTTAGCCATAGAGCTTCCACAAGCCGTAATAGATTTCGTATGAAATATGCGGGTTAAGTCCAATGCGTGTAAGGAAATCAAAGGATAGGGATTATTGCTATTTCAAGAGCACCTGAAAGAGAGTTATTTTTTATAAGTCTAGGCCATTTTTTAATAG
>Ga0214923_10002739_pt1 | contig 22898 bp, 13 predicted proteins | sample LL1510_MetaG_FD_177993 | JGI IMG/M metagenome (GOLD analysis project Ga0214923, IMG submission 177993) | Freshwater microbial communities from Lake Lanier, Atlanta, Georgia, United States - LL-1510 | ecosystem: Environmental > Aquatic > Freshwater > Lake | place: USA: Georgia | collected...
CTGCTCGAGCCCGTCGGGCCAGGTTCCCGCGGCGACGAAGCCGTCGCGATTCGGCCCACGCCACTGCGGCCAGGCCGAGGCGTTTTCGCCCCGCACGTCCGCGACGGGCAGGAGGGTGCAGGCGACGACCAGTGCGATCGGGCGGATCATGAGCTTGGGTCCCGCGGGTGATGGCGAGCCCGCACGATACCCGAGCGGGCCGTTTCACGCCCTTCCCCGGCCGACAGACCCCGAACCCCGCCCCGAACCCGGCCTCACCGCGGGGCCGTTATGTGCCGACCGCCTCAGCCGCTCCCCTCGTCCCAGGCGGCGACCGGCACGCAGCTGCAGAAGAGGTTGCGGTCGCCGTGCACGTTGTCCACGCGGCCGACCGGCGGCCAGTACTTCCGCCGCGCGAGCCCGGGCACCGGGAACACGGCCTCCTCGCGCGAGTAGGGATGGCTCCACGCGGTCGATGTCGCGGTCGCGGCCGTGTGCGGCGCGTTGACGAGCGGGTTGTCGTCACGCGGCCACTCCCCCGACTCGATGCGGCGGATCTCCTCCCGGATCGAGATCATCGCGTCGATGAACCGGTCGAGCTCGGCGAGCGGCTCGCTCTCGGTGGGCTCCACCATGAGCGTGCCCGGCACCGGGAAGCTGAGCGTGGGGGCGTGGAACCCGTAGTCGACGAGCCGCTTCGCGACGTCCTCGGCCGTGACGCCGGCAGTGTCCTTGAGCGGTCGCAGGTCGAGGATGCACTCGTGGGCCACGCGGCCCCCCGGTCCCGCGTAGAGGGTGGGGAATGAATCCCGCAGGCGGAAGCTCACATAGTTCGCCGCGAGGATCGCCGTGGATGTCGCCCGACGCAGACCTTCTGGACCCATCATCCGCACGTACATCCAGCTGATCGGCAGGACGGCCGCGTTGCCGAGCGGGGCGGCCGACACGGCGCCGACGACGCTCTCGGGCAGGCCGCCCGTCGCGTGGCCGGGCAGGAACGGCACGAGATCCTCCACCACGCACACGGGCCCGACCCCCGGGCCTCCGCCGCCGTGCGGGATGCAGAACGTCTTGTGGAGGTTGAGATGGCTCACGTCGCCGCCGAAGGCGCCCGGCGCGGCGAGGCCGACGAGGGCGTTCATGTTCGCCCCGTCGACGTAGACCCGGCCCCCATGGCGATGGACGATCTCGCACAGCCGCACGATGTCCGACTCGAACACGCCGTGCGTGCTCGGGTAGGTGATCATCACCGCCGCGAGCCGGTCGGCGTGCTCGCGGCACTTCGCCTCGAGCTCGACGAGATCGACGTTGCCCTGGGCGTCGCAGCCGGTCACCACGACGCGCATGCCCGCCATCTGGGCGCTCGCGGGGTTGGTGCCGTGCGCCGAGGCCGGAATGAGGCACACGTCCCGGTGCCCCTCGCCCCGCGACTCGTGCCACCCACGGATGGCGAGGAGGCCGGCGTATTCCCCCTGGCTGCCGGCGTTCGGCTGGAGGCTGATGCCGGCGTAGCCGGTCGCCTCGCAGAGCCATCCGCGCAGCTGCGCGTCGAGGACCGCGTAGCCCTCCCGCTGCTCCGCGGGAGCGAAGGGATGGATGTTCGCGAACTCCGGCCACGTGACCGGGATCATCTCGCTCGTGGCGTTGAGCTTCATCGTGCAGCTGCCCAGCGGGATCATGCTGCGGTCGAGGGCCAGGTCGCGGTCGGAGAGCTCGCGGATGTAGCGCAGCATCGCCGTCTCGGAGCGATGCGTGTGGAAGACCGGGTGCGTGAGCAGGGCGGTCGTGCGGCGCAGGGACGGGGGCAGGAGGTCGCGGACCGGGCCGTCGAACGCCGAGGCATCGGGCACCGTCCGGTCGGGAGCCGCGAAGGCGTGCCAGAGACTCACGACATGGTCCCGCGTGGTCGTCTCGTCGAGCGTGATGCCGAGCGTCGCGCGATCGAGCGTGCGCACGTTGATGCCGAGCTCCAGGGCGCGGGCCGCGATGGCCGCGGTGCGCCCTTCGGTGGCCACCGCGAGCGTGTCGAAGGCGTGGGCGTTCCTGATCGTGAACCCGAGGCCGCGCAGCCCGTCGGCGAGGATCGCCGTGAGCGCGGCCACCCGTGATGCGATGCGCTCGAGCCCCTCGGGGCCGTGCCACACCGCGTACATGCTCGCCACGACCGCCGGCAGCACCTGCGCGGTGCAGATGTTGCTCGTCGCCTTCTCGCGCCGGATGTGCTGCTCGCGGGTCTGGAGCGCGAGCCGGTAGGCGGGCCGGCCGTGGGCATCGACGCTCACGCCGACCAGCCGACCCGGCAGTGATCGCCTGAATGCGTCGCGGCAGGCCAGGAACGCCGCATGCGGCCCGCCGCACCCCATCGGCATCCCGAAACGCTGCGTCGTGCCCACGACGATGTCGGCCCCCCACTCGCCCGGCGGGGCGAGCACGACGAGCGCGAGCGGGTCGGCGGCCACGCAGAGCACGGCCTGCCGTGCGTGGACGACCTCCGCGAGGGTCCGCCAGTCCCGCACCTCGCCGTCCGTACCCGGATACTGCACGAGCACCCCGAAGCAGTCATGGCGCTCGTGGATCGCCGCCGCGTCCCCCACCTCGACGGTGATGCCCAGCGGCCGGGCCCGGGTGCGCAGCACCTCGAGCGTCTGCGGGTGGCAGCCGACGTCGGCGAGGAACACGTCGCCCGCGACCGGCGACGTGCGGCGTGCCAGCGTCATCGCCTCGGACGCCGCCGTGGCCTCGTCGAGGAGCGACGCGTTGGCGATGGGGAGCGCCGTGAGATCGCACACCATCGTCTGGAAGTTGACGAGCGCCTCGAGCCGGCCCTGGGCGATCTCTGCCTGGTAGGGCGTGTAGGCCGTGTACCAGGCGGGATTCTCCAGAATGGTCCGAAGGATGACGCCGGGGGTGTGGGTGTCGTGGTAGCCCTGTCCGATGCAGCTCGTGAGGACGCGGTTGCGCGAGGCGATCCCGCGCAGTTCCGCAAGCGCCGCCGCCTCGGTCACCGCCCGAGGCAGCCGCAGCGCCCAACGGCGGGCGATGCTCGGCGGCACGATCCGCTCGACCAGGTCGTCGAGCGATGCCGCCCCGAGCGCATCGAGCATGTGCCGCTCGTCCGCAGCCGACGGGCCCACGTGGCGGCCGACGAACTCGGACGGGTCCTCGAGCGCGAGGAGGGGCGCGGGGCGACCGGGGCTCCGGTCCCTGGGATCGAACTGCGTGGGCGCGGACACGCCGGACGACGGGGCGCGGGCCGTGGTCACGAGGTCTGACATGAAAGGGCTCCGGGGACGGGCCGACGGACGTGCCGTCACCCGCCAGTTGCTACGGAAGCCCCGCTGTCCTTGGACCTGAGAGATTCGCCACGGGCGACGCCCGCGGTTTGCCCCTTCGGTGGGCGAGGCTCCGCGAGCCCCGCCGCTCTCCAGCAGTGCGTGTCGTCAGTTCTTTTGCCTGAGCGTTCAGCCTTCGGCGGTCTTGCGACTCTCTCCTGACGGCAGTCATTCTAGAGCGCATCTGACCTTTGGTGGAGCACCGGCTTCGGGGGCGGCAAAAGTCGCCTCACTCCGGCCGTCGCGGCCGCTCGCTCGGGAAGCGTTCGCCGACCCCCCTGCGCCTCGTCCGCTCCGTCTGCCCCGTCACCGCACCACGTCATCCCGATCCGCTCACATGGCCGCGGCGGTTTGGTGGAGTCCCGGCCCGGGCGGCGGCCGCGACCATGGTCGCAGCGTGGATGTCGACGATCGATTCGAGGTCGGCGCAGTAGCCGCCGCCACAGACGATCGCGACGGGGAGCCCGTCGTTCCGGCAGGCGTCGAGCACCAGTTCGTCGCGGGCGGCGAGGCCGGTCTTCGTGAGCGCGAGCCGCCCGAGCCGGTCCCCCTCGTATGGATCGGCGCCGGCGATGTAGAGCGCGAGGTCGGCACGTGACCGCGACAGGGCGGTGGCGAGCGCGGCCTCGAGCGCCGCGAGGTAGGCGTCGTCGCGCGTGCCGTCGGGCAGCCCGACGTCGAGCGATCCCGGGTGCTTGCGCAGGGGAAAGTTCCGCTCGCCGTGCAGCGACAGCGTGAACACGGTCGCGTCGTCCGCGAAGATCGCCGCCGTGCCGTTCCCCTGGTGCACGTCGCAGTCCACGATGAGCACACGACGGACGGCGCCTCGGGCCTGCATCTCCCGCGCGGCCACGGCGGTGTCGTTGAACACGCAGTAGCCCTCGCCCCAGTCGGGTCCGGCATGGTGCGTGCCTCCGGCGAGGCTCGCCGCCACGCCGTCCGCGAGGGCCGCCGCCGCCGCATCCACCGCCGCTCCGGTGCTGCGCAGCGATCGCACCACGAGCTCGGGACTCCACGGGAAGCCGATGCGACGCACCTCCTGCGGGGCGAGCGCGCCGGCGAGCACGCGGCCCACGTAGCCACGATCGTGCACCCGCAGCAGCTCGTCGTCGGTCGCCGCGTGCGGCTCGATGAACTCGAACGGCGCTCCCGCGATCGCGAGCCTCTCGAGCCGGCGGCGCAGGAGCGCGTACTTCGCCGCGGGGAAGCGATGGTCCGGCGGGAGCGGCAGCGGGTAGCGGTCCGATGGAAACAGGCGCATGCGGCCCTCCGTTGACACGACTCTCTACCGTGGCGGCACGCCCCGTGAAAACCCGGCGCCGCGGCGACCGGCGCCGACCCGGTCTGGCCTTGCGTTCCTGCGACGACAACGGGAAAGTGCTGCCAGTGGAACGCGACGACGCGCACCGTCCGGCGGCTCCGAATGCCCCCTTCTCCCCCACCCACATTCACGCCCGACTGGGAGGCATTCCTCACCGGCGGCGTCATCGTCGCGACGCTCTCGGCGATGCTCGTGGTCGGTCGGTCGGCCGACATGGCGATGATCGGCGGCGTGGTGGTGCTGCTGGCGGCCGGGATTCTCTCCCCCGCCGAGGCGCTCGGCGGCATGAGCAACGAGGGGATGGTGACGGTGGCGGCCCTGTTCGTGGTCGCCGCCGCCATCGACCGCACCGGAGCGCTCGCCGGGATCACCGGCCGGGTCCTCGGCCGGCCGAAGTCACTCGCCTCGGCCCAGCTGCGGGCGATGGTGGTGCCGGGGGTGCTCTCCGCCTTCATGAACAACACGCCCGTGGTGGCCCTCATGGTGCCCGCGATCCGGGACTGGGCCCGCAAGCAGCGGCTGAGCGTCTCGAGGCTGCTCATGCCGATGAACGACGCGGTCGTTCTGGGCGGCCTCTGCACGCTCATCGGCACGAGCACGAACGTGGTCGTGAGCGGGCTCTACGCCGCCAGGACCGGACGCACCCTCGGCATGTTCGACATCACGTGGCTGGGCGCGCCCCTCTTCGTCGCGGGGCTGGTCTACATCCTCGTCGCCAGCACGCGCCTCCTGAGGGACCGTCGGCCGGCGATGAGCCCGACCGACGACCCGCGCGAATACTCGCTCGAGATGGTGGTGGAGCCGGGCAGCCCCCTCGAAGGTCGCACGATCGAGCAGGCGGGCTTGCGGCATCTCGACGGGCTCTATCTCGTGGAGATCGACCGCGCCGGACACGTCATCGCGGCGGTCGCGCCGTCCGAGCGGCTCGAGGCGGGCGACCGGCTCGTCTTCGTGGGGGTGATCGACTCGGTCGTCGAGCTGCAGAAAATCCGCGGCCTGCGCCCGGCCACCGACCAGGTGTTCAAGCTCGACGACCCACGCTCCGAGCGGGTGCTCGTCGAGGCGGTGGTGTCGAACACCTGCCCGCTGGTCGGCCGAACGATCCGCGAGGGGCGCTTCCGCACGACCTACGGGGCCGTCGTCATCGCCGTCGCCCGCAACGGCGAGCGGCTGCGGATGAAGATCGGCGACATCGCGCTCGAGCCGGGCGACACGCTCCTCCTCGAGGCGGGCCCGGACTTCGCGGAGCGTCAGCGGTCGAGCCGCCACTTCTACCTCGTCAGCGAGGTGCAGGGGGGCGCTCCTCCGCGCCACGACCGGGCATGGATCGCGTGCACCGTGCTCTTCGCGATGGTTTTCGCCGCCACGCTCGAGCTCGTGCCGATGGTCACCGCCGCGCTCGTCGCAGCCGTGACGATGGTGGCCACCCGCTGCATCTCTTCGACGGAGGCGCGGCGCTCGATCGAGTGGGAGTCGCTGCTCCTCATCGCCGCGAGCTTCGGGCTGGCGAGGGCGATGGACAAGACGGGGCTGGCCGAGTCGATCGCCGGTGCCACGATCGACCTCGCCCGGGGGCACCCGCACCTCTCGCTCGCGGCGCTCTACTTCGTCGCCATGCTCTTCACCGAGCTCATGAGCAACAACGCCGCGGCGGTCCTGACGTTTCCCATCGCCTGGCAGACGGCGGCCGATCTCGACGTCAACCCGATGCCCTTCGTGATGGCGATCACCGTGGCGGCGAGCTGCGGCTTCGCGACACCGATGGGCTACCAGACCAATCTCATGATCTACGGTCCGGGTGGGTACAAGTTTGGCGATTACCTGCGGTTCGGCGGGCCGCTCAACCTGCTCGTGATGGCGATCACGGTCGCCCTGGCGCCGCTTCTCTGGCCCTTCTGAGCCGCCGCCGGCTTTCCAAACCGCGTCACCGGCCGTACCCTGCACGGGTCGACGGGATCGTTGAACGGCTCGAGCCGAGCCCGCCTCGAAGCGCCGGTCGGGGCCGCGATGAGCGACATCCTCTTCCACTACTACCGCGTCAACCCGACGACCTGGTTCTACCTGTCGTCGCTCCTGTCGATCGCGCTCTTCTTCAAGTTCAACCGGCTGCTGAGCGTCCGCAACGTCGACCTGCTCGGCCTCGTGCTCCTCGCCCCGGGCCTGCTCGCGGTCGAATACGGCGGCTTCAAGGCGAGCGACACGGCCCGTGAACTCGGCTACATCTGGATCTTCGCCGTCTCCGGCGCGTTCCTGCTGCGGATGCTCTTCGATTCGACGATGGTGCGCCGCCCGCTCCTCGAGCCGAATCTCACCACCGGCGGCCTCGTCTTCCTGGGCCTGTCGCTGCTCGTCTTCCTGCTGGCCAACGTGATCACGACGCGGCCCCAGCGCGACGACCTCGCCGGGGCCGCCGCAGCCGACCGGATGACCGCCCGCGAGGCCGACGTCGACGCCGACCGCCTCGTGCGGCTCGGTCCGGGCTATCCCCTGCTCTTCCTGCTGCCGCGCATCTCCACGCAGCCGTTCCTCGCGACGCCGGAGCCGGGCGACGCCGACGATCCCGGCGAGGCGCGACGGCGCGTGCTCCACGAGACGACGGCGCGGGTCATGGCGATCGCGTCCCAACTGGCGGTCGTCGGCGGCATGATCCTCATCGGCTGGCGCCACTTCGACAACGCGCGGCTGGGCATCGCGGCAGCCGTGCTCTACCTGCTGCTCCCCTACACGGCGACGATGACCGGCCGGGTCGACCACGCCCTGCCCGGCGCCCTCGTCCTCTGGGCCGTCGCGGCCTACCGCCTCCCCTTCGTCGCGGGCGTGCTCATCGGGCTGGCGATCGGAGCCATCTACTACCCCGTCTTCCTCCTGCCGCTGTGGTGCAGCTTCTACTGGGAGCGGGGCTTCCGCCGCTTCGTGCTCGGCGTCACCGCGGCCCTCGGGGCCCTCGTCGTGGGCCTGTGGTTCACGTCGCCGGACGCCGGCGCGTTTCTCTGGCAGCTGCGGCAGATGATGGGCTGGATCCTGCCGAATGCGGTCGAGCTCGAGGGCTTCTGGGCCCTGCCCGGATACGACCCGGTCTTCCGGCTGCCGGTGCTCGCGGGCTTCATCGCGATGATGACGACCCTGGCGATCTGGCCGACGCCGAAGAACCTCGGCACGCTGATGAGCTGCTCGGCGGCCGTGCTCCTCGGCAGCCAGTTCTGGAAGGCCCACGACGGCGGGCTCTTCATGGCCTGGTACCTGCCCGTGCTCCTGCTCGTCGTCTTCCGCCCGAACCTCGAGAACCGGGTCGCGATGAACGTGCTCGGCACGGAGTGGTTCACGCGCCGCCGCAGGTCCGCGCCGGCACCGGCAGAACGCGCGGCGTGACGCTCGGGCTCGCGACGATCAGATCGTCGGAATGACGAAGGCACCACGCCCCATCCGGGTCGTCAGGGCCACGGCCTCGGCCGGACGCTACAGGTAGCGACGCCGGTTGGCGTTGGCCTTCCAGCGGCCCGACTCGGCCACGGCGACGAGCTCGTCCTGCGTGAACGACTCGCCATGTTCCAGCACGGCCCGCCGCACGACCTCCTTCACGTCGGCGCCGGTCGCACCGTCGAGCACGCGGGAGACGGCAGCGTAGTCGAGCGGGAGGCCGAGCGAGCCGAGATGCCGCTCGAGCATGCTCGCCCGCGAAGCCTCGTCCGGCATCGGGAGCGTGACGATCATGTCGAAGCGGCTGGTGCGCTGGGCCGCCGGATCGAGCGACTTCGGATCGTTCGTCGTGGCGATCGTGAGGATGTCCTCGCGCTGCCTCACGCCGTCGAGGGCCGCGAGGAAGTCGGCGAGTGGGCCGTCGTTCGCACCGCCGTCGCGGTGGCCGAGCACGAGGTCGATGTCGTCGAGCACCACGAGCGTGGGACCGAACGTGTCGGTCTCGGCGTAGAGGTCCGCGAGGGTGTGCCGCATCGAGTTGGCGTCGGCGAGGATCGTCGTGAAGTCGCCCGCGAGCGACGCGGCGATGACGCGAACCAGATGCGTCTTGCCCACGCCGGGCGGTCCCGCCACGAGCATCCCGCGGTTGGTGCCGAGGCCCAGCCGCCGCAGCGCCTCGCGCCTCGTCGTGGCCGCCGCGAGGAACACGTCGATCTCGGCCCAGATGGAGGCCGGCAGCACGAGTCCCGCGCGATCCGCCGTGGGCGTGGGGCTCACGGTGATCCGCAGGCACCCGTCGTTCACGCTCGCCTCGAGCACCCGGCCCCGCAGGGGATTCTCCGCCGTCTTGAGCCGATCCTGGAAGGACGTGAGCACCCTCTCCGCCACCGGCTTCGCGACGGCCGCGGACAGGATCGCGAACTCGCGTTGCCAGTGGCGGTCGTCGATCGTCACGCAGAGCGGCTCGGCCGCGAGCGTGCCCGCCGGGAAGTGCGCCACGAGCCGCCCGGGCACCGCGACCTTCTCCCCCGGCCCGATGTCGAGCTGCGACCAGGTGGGGGGCAGGCCGTCGCCCGGGGAACCGACGGTCACGACGTCGCCATGCCGCTCCATCTCCAGTCGCAGGAGGTTGCCGAGCACCGCCAGCGACGTCGAAGGACCGGTGAAGCGCGTGCTCGCCAGCTGCAGCCGGTCGATGCCGAGATGCCGGATCGCGAACTCCGTGGGCGATGCGGCCGCCGTCGGCGCGTTGCCGAGGAGTTCCGCGAGCACGCCGATCGTCTCGCGCGTCTCGTCGCTCACGGGGCCGAGGATCTCGTCGAGCGTGCGACCGGAGTGGGCTGGATTCATGATGGCGGATCGTGCGTCGTGCGAATGCGGGGAACCGGATCGGCTCCGGAAACCATGCGGCAAAGCCCGCAAGCCTACGCGGACGCCGCGCCGGGGCCAAACGACGACGGCCGGTGCGCTCCCCCTGGCCACGTGCCTCCAGGCGTGGATGCGGATGCGCCCGGTGTTCACCCTGCTCGTTCCCCGCCCCCCCGTGGCGCACGCCTCCAGGCGTGCGCGTGCACGGACCGGTGCGGCATCAGTCGGCGGGAGCCTCGACGACGAGCTCGCCGTTCATCACCATCCAGTGCCCCGGAAACGTGCAGAGGAACGGGTACCGGCCCGGCGCGGACGGTGCCGCGAAGTGGATCGTCTGCGTGGCGCCCGGCTCCGCCACACTCGTCCACACGAGGACGTCGTCACTCTCGGGCACGTAGTGGCGAACGAACGCGTCGGGATCGGCGACGAGCCGATTGGCCAGATCGCCCACGCGAGACAGGGCGCCCGGCTTCACGAGCACCCAGTTGTGCGGCACGGCGTCGGGATTCCGGAAGGAGAGCGCCAGGGCCTCACCGGGTCGGGCCCGCAGGTCGCGGACCGTGTACGAGAGGTTCGGCCCCGCCGCGATCGTCACTGGCCGCGCGTCGGCGAGCCGCTTCGCCCACGGATTCGGCACGACCCGATCGAGCAGCGCGAGGTCCCGCAGGATCGGGTGCGCCGCGAGCGGTCGTGCCGCGCTCGCCGCATCGCGGAACGGTGGTGCGAGTGCGTGGACGGTCGCGAAGACCTCGCGGGTCACATCGGGTGCCACCGTGACAAGCAGGTGGAGCTGGCTCACCGGCTGGATGCCGGGCAGCGCGAGGAAGAGACTCCTGCCGTCGGGCAGCACCTCGGCGGCGGCGATCGCGAGCGGATCGTGGCCGGGCGTGCCGTAATGGCTCGGCGAGTATTCGCGGGAGCCGTAGCCCGGGCCGTAGCGGTAGTTCCAGCACTGCGCGAAATGGAGCTCGGGCCGCGACGCCACCACCGAGTCGAGCGGCGCGGTGAACGACACCACGACGCCGTCGCGATGCGCGCGGATGGCGGACGGCTGCATCACCGGGTCGCCCGTCCAGCGCACCCGCTGGAAGCAGCCGTCCTCGATCGCGTAGCTCCCCCAGCCGTTCATGCCGCTCACGTAGAGCTGTCCATCGCGGGGCGAGAAGCGGCCGCGATGGACGCCCGACCGAAACTCTCCCGGCAACGGCACGATCGCCCCCTGCAGCCGCGCGTCGCCCGCATCACCCCGCACCTCGTCGCGGAGCACGAGGAAGTGCGTGCACGTGCCGAACGACAGGTGGACGAGCTGGCCGCCGAGCGGCCCCCAGCGATCGCTCGACACGAAGACCTGGCCGCCCGACGAGTTGTCGAGGCCCCGCGGCAGGTAGACCAGCGGCAGCGCTGGCGCGCGGCCCTGGAAGTCCGGCACGGGCTCCGTCCCGGGCCGCACGGAGCAGATGGCCGACGCCGGCGTCCAGTCCCCCTCCGACACGGGCACGGTCAGCATGCCGTCGGGCAGGAGCCCGAGGCCGTCGGGATTGCGAAAGCCCGTGGCGAGCACGTCGGCACGCACGCCGTCGGGCGACACCCGCACGAGGCTGCGATGCGAGGCCGTATAGAAGGTTCCGGCCGGGTCGCGCTCGAGGCCGCAGTTGTAATCGTGTCCGGTCGACGGAGGCACCGCCCGGGAGACCGCCTCGTAGAAGTCGGCCTCCCCGTCGCCGTCGAGATCGACGAGCCTCGTGATCTGGTCGCCGCCCTGCACGTGCACCTGATCATCGACGATGACCACGCCGAGGGCGCGGTTGAGCCCCGTGGCGATCCGCCGCCACGTCACCTCGCGGAGCGTGTCGTCGAGGCCCTCGACCCGCCACACGTCCCCCTGCATCGTGCAGACGGCGGCCGAGCCATCGGAGAAGAAGTCGTGGCCGCCGCAGAAGAGGAGCGCCTTCCAGGGGTTGTCGAAGGGAAGCGGGATCGTGTCGATCGCGTAGGGACGCTCCGTGCCCAGCGTGCCCTGCATGACGAACGTCTGCGGCCAGCGGGGCGGCCCGCCGCGCGTCAGGTGCACGAGCGGATGCTCCGCGGCGGGCGCGACCACCCGCTCGAGGCGGCCGTCCTCGGCCCACGGGCTGTCGAGCATCTCCACGCCATCGACGGCATACGAAAAGATCACACGCGGCCCGTGGCGGTAGAAGCCGTGGTAGTGGATGGTGCCTCCCGGAGGGTTCGGCCCGCGCGGCAGCTCGGCGAGCGGGCCGGCGGGCTCGGCCGGTGCGAGAAACCCGTGACGCTGCTCCACGAAGCGCAGGAAGCCCCCCGTCCAGACCGCCTCGATGGCGAGCGTGTCGGGATTGAAGCAGGCATGGAGGCCGCCGTCGTCGCCGAGCCGCAGACAGACGGCGCGCGGCAGCGTGCGGCCGGCGTTTTTTCCCCCCGCGCCCGCGGGCACCTTGAAGGCCCAGCACTGCACCGCCCCGAGATCCGTGTCGTTCCAGCGGCCGTCGCGCCAGGTGTCCTGATCGTTCTGGTTGCCCCAATGGCCGTGGCGTCCCCCGTCGATGCCGGGCCACTCCGGCACGATCACCGGCAGCGGATCACGTCCCCGGAAGTGGAGCGCCTGCCGCGTGTACCAGTCGTAGACCCGCTCACGATTGACGAAGTGGCCCGCGTGCGGCCACGCCTCCGGACGCAGCGGCGCGTGCGGCGGCGCGAAGGGTTCCGGCCCGTGGGCGACCTGTTCGAGGCCGGGCGTGCGCCCGAGCTCGATGAGGTAGCGCACGAGGTCCCGACGCTGCACCGGCGACATGCCGGCGAGCAGGCCCTTCGGCATGAGCGAGCCGATGTCGCGCCGCTCGTCGATCTCGGCGGCCTCGAGCGTCTGCACCGCACCGCTCGCATCGACGAGCACGACCCGGTCCGGCGAGTCCTCGCGGACCACTCCCTGGATCACCCGGCCTGCCGCATCCACGACGGCGAGGGCCCGATGCTCCGGTCGCACCGTCCGATCCGGCCACCAGAGCGCCTCGACGATCTCCTCCGCGGTGCGGCAGGTGGCGACCTTCGTGAGTTCGGGGCCGACCTGTCCGCCGCGGTCTCCCACACGATGGCACGACACGCAGGCCGACGTCGCCAGCCCGAACACGATGGCGCCCCGCCGCGGGTCGCCATGGGCTCGGGCGTCGGCGAGGATCCCGGCGACGAGTGGCTCGCTCCACGGCGGCTCGGTCACGGGTGCCGCCAGGCACGCGTCGAGCGCGCACACGGTGCCGACCGCCAGCGTCACCAGGCCGGTGACGGCCGCCCGCGCCGGCGAGGTCATGCGCTGCATCGGAGAGACTCCGTCACGGCGTGCGGTACTGCGGCGGCGGCCCCGGCGCGCGGCCGGCGAGCTGCGGCAGGAGCCAGTCGAGGCCGTCGAGGTTGTCGCGGAGCCGCGCCTCCACGTCGTCGTTCGTGTGGCCGATGATGCCGATCGGGCCGGCATACCCCGAGTCACGGATGGCGCGAAGGATCGCGAGGTCGTGCTGGCCGCGGCCGAGCTGCAGGATCTTCGTGCCCTCGGTCATGCCGTTGAGGTTCAGGCACAGGAGGTGCGGCCGCATCGCGGCGAGGCAGTCGGCGAAGTCGGCGATGTGGCCATGGCCGTGGTGCAGGTTGTAGACGATGCCCACGTGCTCATGGCCGGCCGCGCGCAGTGCCTCGCAGACCGCCACGAGGTTCGCCGGCTCGCCGCCCCAGCCGCCGTGGTTGTAGAGGCCCAGCCGGCATCCCATCGTGCCGACCTCGGTGGCCACGGGCGCGAGCCGCGCGACGGCGGCGGCCACGCGCTCGGCATCGGTCGCACCCTCCGGTGAGGGCGCTGTGATCCAGACCTGCGGCGTGAGGCCATGCTTTTTGAAGAGCGCGAAGGCCTCCGGATGCGTGCTCCAGAACGCCACGTACTCGATGCCGCGCTTCGCATACTCGAGGATTTCCGTCTCGAACTCCGGCACGTGCTTCGGCCGCCAGTCGTAGGCCACCCGCGTGATGCCGAGTTCCTCGAGCATCGCCCCCCGCTCCGCCGGCGACCGCTCCTTGCCGTCGAAGGGCACGATGCACCACGCGACGAGGTTCTTCCGCGCGAAGATGTCCGCGGCCGGGGCGGCTGCCGCGGGCTCGGCGGCAGCCGGCACGCCGGAAAGGATCGCGGCCGCGAGACCCGCGGAGAGGATCGCCGTCGCCACCGTCCACGGACGGCACGGCCGAGACATCACGGACATGACACGTCTCCATCGAGCGGGATGCGGTCGCCATTCGGGCCGCACGATCATACCGAGCGGCAGTCGAGCCTCCGTGACGACCGCTCGGGGCGGCCGTGCCCGGCGGTGCGGAGGCTCCCTGCGGACGCCTGGAGGCGTGCGCCACGGACCCGCGGCTTTGCCCGTGGTTCCATGCCCGCGTTACCATCGGGGCATGCGTCGCGGCACCGGCACCACCGTCGTCGAACATGGCCTGCTGGTCGACGGAACCGGCCGGCCGCCGGTGACCGACGGGACGGTCGTCGTCACGGACGGCCGCATCCGCTTCGCCGGTGCGGCGGCGGCGGCGCCCCCCGTGCCCTCCGACGCGACCCGGATCGACGCCCGCGGATGCACGATCCTGCCCGGCCTCGTCGAGGCGCACTTCCACGCCACCTACTTCGACGTCGAGAAGCTCGAGGACCTCGACATCAAGTATCCGGTGGAATACGTCACGCTCCTGGCGGCGGTCAACTGCCGGCTCGCGCTCGAGTGCGGCTACACCGCGGCCCGGTCGGGCGGCTGCCTCTTCAACTGCGACGTCTGGCTCAAGAAGGCCGTCGAGAACGACCTCATCCCCGGACCGCGGCTCTGCGCGAGCGGCCGCGAGATCTGCAGCGCCGGCGGACTCATGGACTGGAATCCGGACTTCCGCCGCATCGGCATGGAGGGCCTCGTCTTCTGCATCAACGGCGTGGAGGAGGCGCGGAAGGCCGTCCGGTCGCTCGTGAAGGACGGGGTCGAGTGGGTGAAGACCTACCCCACCGGAGATGCCGCCTGGCCCGACGTCAACGACCACCACACGCTCTGCATGACGTTCGAGGAGATGCACGCGGTGGTCGGCACCGCCCACAACCACAAGCTCAAGGTCACGGGCCACTGCCGCGCGACGGCCGGCATCAAGAACGCGCTCCAGGCGGGCTACGACTGCATCGAGCACGCGACCTTCCTGGACGACGAATGCCTCGACCTCCTGCTCGAGCGGAACGTGCCCGTCGTGCCGGGGCTGCAGTTCGAACTGGCCAGCGTGCGCCGTGGGCCCGAGTTCGGCCTGTCGCAGCGCGTGATCGACGGCCACCAGGAGACGCTCGACGGCGGCGCGGAGAGCTGCCGGCGGATCCTCGCCGCCGGTGGCCGGCTCGGCATGGGGGGCGACTACGGCTTCGCGTGGAACCCGCACGGCGACTACGCGAAGGAGCTGACGTTTTTCGTCCGCGAGGTCGGCATCGATCCGCTCGTGGTGCTCACCTGCGCGACCCGCACCGGCGCCGAGATCATGGGACGCGGGGACGACCTCGGCACCCTGGAGGAGGGCAAGCTCGCCGACCTGCTCGTCGTCGACGGTGACGTGCCCGCCGACATCACGCTCCTCGAGGACCGCGGCAACCTGCAGGTGGTCATGCAGGGGGGCATCGTGAAGGCCGGCAGGCTGGCGGGCGGCGCCGCGGCCGCGTCATGCCGGACCGCATGACCAGCGCCGCGCCGTGGCACTCCCGAGCGCTCGCGGGCGATCCGGCGCTGACGTGGCACGACCCGGAGCCCCTCCGCACCGCCGACGGGCCCGGGGCTTCCGCCAGAGGCATCCGCGTGGTGCTGCTCCACGGCGTCACGCGCTGTGGACGCGACTTCGAGCCGCTCGTCGCGTCGCTGACCGCGACGCACGACGGGAACGCCCTGGACGGGCACGGTCCCCGGCTGGCCGTGCTCGACCAGCGCGGCCATGGCGACTCCTCGCGCGCGTCGCGCTATCTCGTGACCGACTACGCAGCCGATGCGGCCCGCTTCATCGATGCGCACGGCCCCTGCGTGGTCGTCGGCCATTCGCTCGGCGCGATGGTCGCCGCGCACGTCGCAGCCCATCTCCCGGCGCTCGTCCGCGGTGCGGTGCTCATCGACCCGCCGTTCCATGGCATGGGCGAACGCATCGGCGGCTCGACGTGGGAGGCGCTCTTCGTCGGGCTCCGCGACGCCGGGCGGCGGGGAGGCGGCGTGCCGGCGCTGGCGGCCGCGATCGCCGAGATCCGGCTGCCGGCCGGGGCGCGGACGGTGCGGCTCGGCGACGTGCGGGACGCCGCGGCACTTTCCTGGCACGCCGAGTGCCTCTCGAGGCTCGATCCGGAGGTGCTCACTCCGGTCGTCGAGGGTCGCTGGCTCGAGGGCTACGACCCGCCCGCCGTCGCGGCGGCGATCCGCTGTCCCCTCGTGCTCGTGCAGGCCGACCCGGCGTGCGGCGGCGCGCTCGACGACGCCGAGGCGGCGGCATTCGCATCGGCGGCGCCGACGTGCGATCTCGCGCGGGTGCCCGGTGCCGGCCACGCGCTGCATCGCGAGCATCCAGAGCGTCTGGCCGCGACCGTGCGCGACCTGATCGGACGCCTGCCGTGAGTGGCGGCGTCAGCCACGGCGGAGGTCGAAGTCCGGCGGCAGCGACCGCTCGTTGGCCAGCCAGGCGCGCCAGGCGGCCTGATCCCACTGGAAGTTCATGCCGGTCAGGGCGATGAGCGCCTCGAGCACGCGGTCGTTTCGCAGTTTCACCATCACCCGCTTCGGCCCGCCGCCCATCGAGAAGCCGCCGCCCGACGGCGTGAACGTGGCGGACGTCGAGCCCGGCGCCCGGCCGTCGGTCACGATGCTCGCGTGCTCCGTCTCGAGCGCCGCGATCAGCGGCAGCACCGCCGATGCCACGCCGAGCCTGCCGAGCGCCTCGGCCGCCCGGTTGACCTGCGCATTGTCGGCGCTCGCGAGCGCCGCGACGCACGGCGGAGCGGCGAGGGGCGCGCCGATCACACCCAGTCGCTCGACGGCGGCGATCCGCGTCTCCGCATCGGGATGATCGAGCGCCACCGCGACGAGCGAGGCGAGTGCGTCGGACGACGAGATCCGGGAGAGCGCCTCGATGTAGATTCCGCGCACGCGCGGCACCGGCTCCGCCAGGAGCGCCTCGGCCAGGGGCTGCACCGCGAGCGGATCGGAGATGCCGCGAATCTCCTCGAAGGCGGCCGCGGACTCCGTCGGCACGTCGAGCCGACGCCTGAGTCGCTCGAGACGGACCTTCCAGTCGCGGCGGGCGGCGGCGGCCCGCTCGTCGCGCTCGATGATCTCGATCTCCTGCGACGTCCGCCACGCACGACCGTGCCTCACGAAGCCGAGCCGCGCCATCGTCTCGGCATGCGTGGGGGTGGTGGCCGCCTCCCGTGGCTCCTCGGCCCGCGCGTCACCGCGCCCGTGCTCCGCGCACGCCGCGCCGACGAGCGCCGACACGAGCACGGCGAGCCGGCCTCCGCACAGGCCGCCAGCCGGACGATCGGGCACACACCGCGTCACGTGTCGCTCCATGGTCGGGCTCCCCCTCCTCCTCTCGGCACGCGTCACCGTGCCGCTCCACTCCACTCGTTCCGCGGGCCACCCCAGGCGAGGGCGTCGTTCAACAGGCCCACATAGAAGCTGAAGAATCGCCAGACCACCAGGGCGACCAGCACGGCCACGCCGGCCCAGGCCAGCCAGCCGATCCACGCCACCGCGGCCGTGAAGCCGTCGCGCGCCCGTTCCTCGAGCAGCGTCGCCTCCCGGTCGAGCGTCTCGGCCGTGGTGCCGGTCATCTCACCGACGGCGACCGCCTCGAGGACGCTTCGAGGCAGGCTGCCACGTTCCCGGAGCGCCTCGACGAGCGACGATCCGGCGCGGACGCGGTCCTCGACCACGTCGCGGCGGATGCCGAGCCCGGGCGCCACCCGCGCGGTGAGCGTCACGAGCGACCCCACGTCGAGGCCGACGCCCGAGGCCACGGACGCCGCGCGGCACCACGCCGCCGCCTCGGCGGCCCGCGCGGCGGATCCGATCCCCGGCAGGCCTGCCACGACGCGGCGCACCACACCGTGCGCGGCCCAGCTGCGTGCGGCCAGCGCGCCGCTGAGCACGACGCCGATCCCCGCCGCGACCACCGCGCCGGCGAAGACCGCCAGGCCACGGGCCCCCGACAGGCCGAGCCCCACCATGTCGACCGATCGGCCGTCGAGGCCCTGCACTCCGCCGCTGACGAGGATGAGCAGCCCGATCACCGCGACGGCAAGCGCGAGCTGGATCGCCGGCTTCACGAGACCGCGGGCGAGCGCCCGGCGCGAACGGATGGCATGCCGGAGCGCCGCCCCCGCATCGCCCAGGAGCTCGGCCTCGTGGCCCGTGCGATCACCGACGGTCGCCAGCGCCGTCACGAGCGGCGGAAACCCGCCCGCGCGCTCCATCGCGACGCCGAGACCGACGCCGTCCGCGAGACCGTCGCCCACGGCGGCCATCGTCCGCTGCCAGCGTCGCGGCACCCGCTGGGTCTCGCTCGCCCACGCGCGGCGGACATCGATCCCGGCACCCAACGCGAGGGCGAGCCGGCCGAGCACGTCGGCGAGCACCGCGTCGGGAATCCGGCGAGTGCCCGTCCGGACCGGCTGCACGCCGGGATGCGCGTCGCGCGTCACGTTCCGCCTCGTCGCACCTGTCATGACGCCATGGAGCGGGCCGCTCGTCTGCCTCGGGCCTCGGGCGAATTGTACGGGGATGCCCCGATCGAGGCCCGCACCGCACCGCCGGCGGATACCGCGAGGCCGCATGGTCTGGTAGAACCACGCCGCCGTGAAGCGCCCCTCTTCCACCCCGTCCATGCACGTCCAGTGGCCTGCCGTCACGATCGTGGGGGTGGGACTCATCGGGGGTTCCGTGGGCATGGCCCTGCGGTCCCGCGGTCTCGCGGAGCGCGTGATCGGCGTGGGCCGGTCCGCCGCCGGCATGGCCGAGGCACGGCGGGCCGGAGCGGTCGACGAGACGACCGACGACCTCGCGGCCGGTGTCGCGGCAGCCGACCTCGTCGTCGTCGCCACGGGCGTGGGGGCGATCCCGGGGCTGCTCGACGCGATCGATGCCGCCATCCGGCCGGGGACGCTCCTCACCGACGCGGGCAGCACGAAGGCCTCGATCGTCGGCGCGTGGGAGCGACGCCGGGCTTCGCGTCGCGGGCGGTTCGTCGGCGCGCACCCGATCGCGGGCAGCCATCGACGCGGCGCCTCGGCCGGGGCCGCCGACCTGTTCGTCGGCCGCGTGACGGTCGTGACACCCGCCCCGCGCACCCCGCCCCGCGATGCCGAGGAGGTGGGCGGGTTCTGGTCGGCGCTCGGCGCCACCGTCTTCATGATGCCGCCGCGCGAGCACGACCGGCTGCTCGCGTCGTCGAGTCACGCCCCGCACGTCGTCGCCGCGGCGGTCGCGGCCGCCACACCCCCGGAGGTCCGCGCGCTCGTCGCGGGGGGCTGGCGCGACACGACCCGCATCGCCGCCGGAGACCCCGAACTCTGGGTCGACATCCTCCTCGACAACGCGCGGTTCGTCACCGCGGCGCTCGGGCGGGTCGAGCGCTCCGCCGCGAGGATGCGCGCCGCGATCGAGGGCGGCGACCGCAGCCGCCTCCTCGCGCTCCTGCGCGACGCGAAGACGCGGCGCGACGCCGCCGACGCGCCGCCCGACGAATCCGGCACGGTGAGGCGCCGTGAGCGCGGCGCGCGGGGCGTCGATCGCGACCACGGCGCCACCTCCTGACCGACGGAGTCCACGATGCTCTGGGAAGTCGACGTGCATCCGAAGCATGCGGCCGCGGACCACGGCGCCCGCGCGCTCGTCGCCGGGGCCGCCGACATCGGCGTCGCGGGATGCACCCAGGCCCGCAGCTCGACGGGCTGGCTCATCGAGGGCGACCTGACGGCCGCCGACATCGAGAAGGTGGCGACGGCGGTGCTCACCGATCCGGTCACGGAGTCGTTCGTGGCCGCCCCGCTCGGCGCCGCCGCGCTCGCCGTCGGCCCGCCCGGCCTGCCCACGGTCGTCCGCGTGCTGCCGCGCGCGGGGGTCACCGATCCGGCGGCCGAGACGGCCCGCGCGGCGTGTGCGCTCGTCGGACCCCGGCCGGTCGCCGTGCGCAGCGTGCGCACGTTCTGGCTGCCGCCACTCCCCGAGGCGGATGTCCGCAGGCTCGCGTGGAGCCTGCTTGCGAGCGAGGCGATCCATGACGTCGTCGTCGGGCCGCTCGTCCTGGAGACGCTCGGCAGCGGCCGCACGTGGACGTACCGTCAGGAGGCCGTCGTCCTCGACGGCCTCGACGACGCGGCGCTCGACCGCCTCAGCCGGGACCGCTGCCTCGCCCTGACCGTTCCCGAGCTGCACGCGGTGCGGGATCACTTTCGGAGCCTCGGCCGCGCGCCCGGCGAGATCGAGCTCGAAACCATCGCCCAGACGTGGAGCGAGCACTGCTGCCACAAGACGCTCACGAGCGCCGTCGACCACGAGGGGCCGGCGGGGCGCGTCTCCTACGACAACCTGCTCAAGGAGACGGTCTTCGCCGCCACGCGATCGATCCGCCACGGGCTCGGCAGTCGCGACTGGTGCGTGAGCGTGTTCCGGGACAACTCGGGGGTCGTCCGCTTCGACGGTGATCACGACATCTGCATCAAGGTCGAGACCCACAATCACCCCTCCGCGATCGAGCCCTACGGCGGGGCCGCCACGGGGCTCGGCGGTGTCATCCGCGACGTGCTCGGCACGGGGCTCGGCGCGCGACCGATCGCGAACCTCGACGTGTTCTGCGTGGGCCCGCCCGACACGCCGGCCGCCGACCTGCCCCCCGGCGTCATTCCGCCGCGCCGCCTGCTCGCGGGCGTGGTCGCGGGCGTGCGGGACTACGGCAACCGCATGGGCATCCCCACCATCGCCGGTGCCGTGGCCTTCGACCCCGGCTACCTCGGCAATCCGCTCGTCTTCTGCGGCACCGTCGGCATCATGCCGCGCGACACCGCGGCCGCGGAGGTCCGTCGCGGCGATCTGGTCGTCGTCGCGGGTGGCCGCACGGGCCGCGACGGCATCCACGGAGCCACCTTCTCGAGCATCGAACTCTCGAGCGACAGCGAACGCGCGTCCGGCGGCGCCGTCCAGATCGGCCATGCCATCAACGAGAAGACGCTCGCCGACTTCGTGCTCGAGGCGTCGCGACGCGGTCTGTTCCACGCGATCACCGACTGCGGCGCCGGCGGCCTGTCGAGCGCGGTCGGCGAGATGGGCGCCGCCCTCGGCGCCGAGGTGCAGCTCGACCGGGTGCCGCTGAAGTACGCCGGCCTGTCGGCGACGGAGGTCTGGATCTCGGAGGCGCAGGAGCGCATGGTGCTGGCCGTCGCTCCGGCCGACTGGGAGGCGCTCGCGGAGGTCGCCGCGGACGAGGGCGTCGAGGTGACCGCGATCGGCAGCTTCACCGGGACCGGCCGTCTCGTGCTGCGCTGGGAGCATCGCGTCGCGGGCGAACTCGACTGCACGTTCCTGCACGACGGGCGACCGCGACGCAGGCTCCGTTCCCGCCACGTCCCACCCGCGCCCGTGCCCGAGGCCTGGCACGAGCCGTGGCCGATGACGGGTGTCGTGCTGCTCGACCTGCTCGCGGCACCCGACGTGGCGAGCAAGGAGTGGATCATCCGGCAGTACGACCACGAGGTGCAGGGGGCGAGCGTCGTGAAGCCGCTGCTCGGCCCCGGCGCCGGCCCCGCCGACGGCACGGTGATCCGCGGCGCGCTCGGCCGCGAGCGCGGGATCGTGCTCGGCGTGGGCCTGCGGCACACGCTCGGCACGCTCGACCCCTGGCAGATGGCCGCCGGCGCGATCGTGGAGGCCATCTGCAACGTCGTGGCCGCCGGAGCCGATCCGGATCGCATCGCGCTGCTCGACAATTTCTGCTGGGGTGACGTCAAGCGCGAGGAATCGCTCGGCACGCTCGTCGAGGCGTGCCGCGCCTGCCACGACGTCGCCCTCGCCTTCGCCGCGCCGTTCGTCAGCGGCAAGGACAGCCTCAACAACGTCTTCGCCTGGACCGACCGCGACGGCGTCGCGCGCGAGCGATCGATTCCGCCCACCCTCCTCGCGACGGCGCTGGGCCAGGTCGACGACGTCGCCCGGACGGTCACGCCGGCCTTCACCGCCGCCGGGCAGCGGCTCGCGATCGTGGGACGCACCACCGCCGACCTCGCCGGCAGCCAGCTCGAACGGCTCGGCGTCGTCCGCGGTGGCCGGGTGCCGGCGGTCGATCTCGGCGCATGCCGCACCCAGGTGCGGGCCGTGGCCGCCGCGGCGGCGGCGCGGATGGTCGCGTCGTGCCACGACATCTCCGACGGCGGGCTCATGGTCGCGGCGGCGGAGATGGCGATCGGCGGCCGACTCGGCTGCCGTCTCCGGCTCGCCGACGTCCCCGCGGATCTCGCCGACACGCCAACCGCGGCCCGCGCGCTGGCCGTCGGCTGCAGCGAATCGCCAGGTCGGTTCCTCTGTGCCGTGCCGGCGGACGCCGTCGATGCATTCGCCGCCACGATGGACGGCACGACGTGGGCCTGGGTGGGCGAGGTGACGGCCGAGCCCGTGGTGCAGATCGAGGGATTCGATGGAGCCGTCGAGTCGCTGCCCGTCGAACGACTCGCGGCCGCGTGGCGTGGCGCGGCGCGGGAGCCCGCCACGGCCGCGGGACCCGACCGCGCATCGACGGCTGGTCCATCGGGAGGGGCACGCTGACATGCTCGCACCACGCGCCCTCGTGCTCCGGGCTCCCGGCACGAACTGCGATCACGAGACGGCGCGCGCGTTCGAGCTGGCCGGGGGGATCGGCCGACGGCTGCACATCCGCGCGCTCGTGGCACGGCCCGCGGCGCTGGATGACGTGCAGATCGTCTGCATCCCGGGCGGCTTCTCCTATGGCGACGACATCGCCAGCGGCCGCATCTTCGCGCTCGAGCTGCGCGTGCGGCTGGCCGATGCACTGCATCGCTTCCGCGACCGAGGCGGGCTCATCCTCGGCATCTGCAACGGCTTCCAGGTGCTGCTGCAGACGGGCCTGCTCGCGGCGGGCGCAGGTGGCGAACCCGTCGCGTCGCTGGCCCACAACGATTCGGGGAGGTTCATCGATCGCTGGGTGCCGCTGGTGGCGCAGCCCGGGCCCTGCGTGTTCCTGCGTGGCATCGGCCAGCTCGAGCTGCCGGTCGCCCACGGCGAGGGACGCTTCGTCACCGGATCGGGCGCGGCCCTCGCGTCGCTCGATGCCGCCGGGGTGCTCGCCCTGCGCTACGACACGGATCGCGACGCCACCGCGAATCCCAACGGCTCCCAGGCGGATGTGGCCGGCGCGTGCGACGAGAC
>Ga0214923_10002740_pt1 | contig 22893 bp, 18 predicted proteins | sample LL1510_MetaG_FD_177993 | JGI IMG/M metagenome (GOLD analysis project Ga0214923, IMG submission 177993) | Freshwater microbial communities from Lake Lanier, Atlanta, Georgia, United States - LL-1510 | ecosystem: Environmental > Aquatic > Freshwater > Lake | place: USA: Georgia | collected...
ACTGGCGGAAACGAAGGGATTCGAACCCTTGATGAGGCTCAACACCCCATACTCCCTTAGCAGGGGAGCACCTTCGGCCACTCGGTCACGTTTCCTTGTTTCGCCATTATGCCCGAGCTTGGTCAAGATCGAAAACCTTGTGCAAAGCCCGCACCGCCAGCTCCATGTACTTTTCGTCGATCACCACCGAGGTTTTGATTTCGCTGGTCGAGATCATTTGTATGTTGATGCCCTCTTCGCTCAGGCAGCGAAACATTTGGCTGGCCACGCCCACATGGCTGCGCATGCCAATGCCGACGATGGATACCTTGCAGATTTTGGTGTCGCCCACCATTTCGGGGTTGCCCAATGAAGCCAGCACCGAGCCTCTGAGCAGATCGATGGCGCGGGCGTAGTCGTTGCGGTGCACCGTGAAGCTGAAGTCGGTTTCGCCGTCTTTGCTGCTGTTTTGGATGATCATGTCCACTTCGATGTTGGCCTGGGCCACGGCACCCAAAATTTGGTAGGCGATGCCGGGTTTGTCGGGCACGCTCAGGACAGAGATTTTGGCCTCGTCGCGGTTAAAGGCGATGCCCGATACGATGGCTTGTTCCATGTTTTCGTCTTCCTCATAAGTGATCAAGGTGCCCGAGCGGGCTTCTTCGTGCAAGTCGATGTCCCATGGCGTGAAGCTCGACAACACGCGCAGCGGCACTTTGTATTTGCCCGCAAATTCCACCGACCGGATCTGCAGGACTTTGCTGCCCAAAGAGGCCATCTCCAGCATTTCTTCAAAGCTGATGGCGCGCATGCGGCGCGCCTCTGGCACCACGCGCGGGTCGGTGGTGTAGACGCCATCCACGTCGGTATAAATCAAGCACTCCTGGGCCTTGAGGGCAGCGGCCACGGCAACGGCCGAGGTGTCAGAACCACCGCGACCCAAGGTGGTTATGTTGTGCGCTGGGTCCATCCCCTGAAAACCCGTGATGATGACCACCTTGCCCGCATTCAAATCGGCGCGAACGCGTGTCTCGTCAATGGATTCGATGCGCGCTTTGGTGAAAGCGCTGTTGGTGCGAATGGGCACTTGCCAACCGGCATAGCTGACCGATGGCATGTCTTCGGCCTGCAAAGCGATGGCCAGCAATGCAGATGCAACTTGCTCGCCTGTAGCGGCCAACATATCAAGTTCACGCTGATAGGGGGTGTCTTCGCGGTTGGGTGCTAACTCTTTGGCCAAACCCAACAAGCGGTTGGTTTCTCCACTCATGGCTGAGGGCACGACCACCATTTGGTGGCCGGCGCGGGCCCATTTGGCCACGCGTTTGGCGACATTGCGGATGCGCTCGGTCGAGCCCATCGAGGTCCCGCCGTATTTGTGAACGATCAAAGCCATGTTGTGCGAGGCTGTTTCGAGGCAAAGCTAGGCATTGTACCAATCGATGCGGTCTGCCACCCTGTGAACAAAGCCCCGCCCCACTTTGATATGAATGCGGTGCCCACGGGTGGTGCAGGCCTGGATTTGTTGTTGCAAGGCCAGCAGTTGCGCCTGACTGACCTGCACACCCAAGCCCTTGAGCCAATGCCTGAGCAGATTGGCTTGGCGCGGCGCACTGAGTTGCTGCAAGTCCTGCAAACGCGGGGGCTGCCCCACCAGCCGCAAGTCTTGGCTGGCCATTTCGGTCAGCAAAGTCTGGGCTTGGGCGGCGTGGCTGGCCGTGCGGGCCAGTGTTTGGCGAAAACTGGGAAACAGTTTTTCCCACACCGGTAACAACTCTGCACGGATGCGGTTGCGGGTGTAACGGGTGTCTTGGTTGGTCGGGTCTTCGCACCAGCGCTCACCCTGGGATTGCAACCAAGTCCGCACCAGCGAACCGGGCAAATCCAGCCAAGGTCGATGCAAATGGATTTCGCCCATCAAGCGCTCAGCGGGCATGGCGGCCAAGCCAGGCAAGCCAGCGCCACGCGAGAGGGCCAGCAAGACGGTTTCGGCTTGGTCGTCGGCATGCTGGGCCAACACCACATGGCGCAAATTACCGCCCCAGTGTTGGACCAAAACTTTGGCAATGCCCGCGTAGCGGGCGGTGCGCGCCGCTTCCTCGGGGCTATCGCCACTGTCGGGGTGGGCGTCCACATGCTGAACCACCAAGGGCACTTGCCAGCGCGCGCACAAGGCTTCGCAGTGAATGGCAAATTGGTCTGCGGCGGCTTGCAAGCCGTGGTGGATGTGCACCGCGCGCACCTGCATGGGCCAACGCTGGGCACAAGCGACCAACAGGGCCGTCGAGTCTGCACCACCGCTCAATGCCACCACCACTGCGGGCAAGTTGTCCAGCGCCTGCAAGGCCAAGACCAAAGGGTGTTCTGACCCCAGAGGGTGGAGGCTCACCCGAGTCTCATTGGGCTTCGACTTTGGTGTCGGTGAAGCGTCCATGGCTTTGCAACCGCTGGTAGCGCTTGTCCAGCAAATCTTTGACCTTGAGGTCACTGACCTGGCGAAAAGCCTCGACCAATCCGCGTTTGAGTTGGGCCGCCATGTGCTTGGGGTCGCGATGCGCACCGCCCAGCGGCTCAGTGACGATCTTGTCGATCAGGCCCAGGGCTTTGAGTCGGTGGGCGGTGATGGCCAAGGCCTCGGCTGCATCGGCGGCACGCTCCGCAGTCTTCCACAAAATAGAGGCGCAACCCTCAGGGCTGATGACCGAATACACCGCATACTGCAACATCATCAACTGGTCGGCCACACTGATGGCCAAGGCGCCACCCGAACCGCCCTCGCCAATGATGGCGGTGATGATGGGCACCTGGAGTTGCGACATCTCAAAAATATTGCGACCAATGGCCTCGCTTTGGCTGCGCTCTTCGGCATCAATGCCCGGGTAGGCCCCCGGGGTATCCACAAAAGTGAACACTGGCAAATTGAATTTTTCAGCGGTCTTCATCAAACGCAAGGCTTTGCGGTAGCCCTCTGGTCGACACATGCCAAAGTTGCGCATGGCGCGCTCTTTGGTATCGCGCCCTTTTTGATGGCCCAATACCATGCATGCCTGGCCATTGAAGCGGGCCAAGCCGCCGACAATGCTTTGGTCATCGGCGAAATGCCGGTCGCCATGCAACTCCACAAAATCGGTGAAGATGTCGTTGATGTAGTCGAGTGTGTAGGGCCGCTCAGGGTGGCGTGCAATCTTGGTGATTTGCCAGGCGTTGAGATCGCTGTAAATGGTTTTGGTCAGTTGTTGACTTTTTTTGTGCAATTGATCGATTTCGGTGGAAATGTCCACCGCAGACTCGGTTTGCACATAGCGCAGTTCTTCGATCTTGGATTCGAGTTCGGCAATCGGTTGCTCAAAATCGAGAAAGGTCTTTTTGGACAATCGGATCTCCTTGGACGGGCCATGGGGCCAGTCAATACCCCACCGGCAGCGGGTCGAGTGAGCGCCAAATATACCAAGTGGCCACACTGCAATAAGGCTGCCAGGCCGCAGCGACTTCGCGCACCTCACTGCGGCTGACCTTCTCGCCTGAAAAGTAGTTGTGACTGATGCCGTTGATCAAACCCACGTCATCCAGGGGCAACACGTTGGGGCGCATCAGGTAAAAAATCAAAAACATCTCGGCAGTCCAGCGGCCAATGCCACGGATGGCCACCAACTCCTCGATGATGTCATCGTCGCTCATGCTGGGCCACTTTTGGGTGCTGAGCAATCCACCGTCAAAATGCAACGCCAAGTCCACAAGGTATTCGATTTTTCGTGCCGACAAACCCGCTTGGCGCATGTCATCGACCTTGAGCTTGAGCACATTGGCCGGCGTGATTTTGCGCGGCAGCATGGCAAAACGGTCCCACACGCTTTGCGCGGCCTTGACCGATATTTGCTGCCCCACAATGCTGCGTGCCAAGGTCACAAAGGCATCGCCACGCGACTGCAAACAGGCGTCGCCAAACTGAGGAATCAAGCGGCGCATCACCCGGTCTTTTTTGATCAGGTGCTTGCAAGCCTCATCCCAATAGTGCGGGGTGGCCATTTGGACGCTGGGGGTCTTTGGGGCCATCAAGCACGCTCCCAAGTGGTGCCCAAAGCTGAGTCCTTGAGCACCACACCTTGGTCGGCCAGGGCTTGCCGAATGCGATCGGCACTGGCGAAGTCTCGGTCTTTTTTGGCCTGCGCACGCGCTTGGATCTGAGCCTGTATGTCCGATTCACTCATTGACACACCAGTTTGCAAAAACGCCTGAGGGGGCTGTTGCAACAAACCCAGCACACCGCCCAAGGCCTTGAGCACGGCCGAGAGTTCAGGCGATGCATGGCGATTGACTTCGCTGGCCAGGTCGAACAATACGGCCACCGCTTCGCTGGTGCCAAAGTCTTCGTTCATGGCGGCTTGAAAGCGCTTTGCATGCGGCTGTTGCCAGTCGATGTCAGCCAAAGGGGCCGGCGGCACGGTTGCCAGGGCGGTGTACAAACGTTTCAAGGCATTGCGGGCATCGTTCAAATGCACGTCGCTGTAATTCAAGGGGCTGCGATAGTGGCTGCGCACCACAAAAAAGCGGACGGTTTCGGCATCAAACAGCTGGAGCACATCACGGATGGTGAAAAAGTTGCCCAGGCTTTTGGACATTTTTTCGTTGTCCACATTGATGAAGCCGTTGTGCATCCAGTAACGCGCCAAGGGCTGACCAAAAGCCCCTTCGCTTTGGGCGATTTCGTTCTCATGATGGGGAAACTGCAAATCTGCTCCCCCCCCATGGATGTCAAAGGTCTGCCCAAGCAACTCGCAGGCCATGGCCGAGCATTCAATGTGCCAACCTGGTCGACCCGGTCCAAAGGGGCTGGCCCATTTGGCTTCTTCAGGCTCTTGTGGCTTTGCGCTTTTCCACAACACAAAGTCCAGCGGGTCTTGCTTGCCATCGAGCACCGACACCCTTTCGCCCGCCTGCAATTCATCCAGCGACTTGCCTGACAACTTGCCGTAACCGGCAAACTTGCGCACCGAAAAATTCACATCGCCACTGGCCACGCGGTAGGCCAAACCTTGTTCTTCCAACTGGCCAATCAAGCGGGTCATTTGGGGCACAAAGTCAGTGGCACGCGGTTCATGCTGGGGTCGCTCAATGCCCAACGCATCGGCATCTTGGTGCAATGCATCGATCATGCGCTGGGTCAAGCCGCGCAGGGTCTCGCCATTGTCCATCGCACGCTGGATGATTTTGTCGTCAATGTCGGTGATGTTGCGCACATAATCGACGCGGTAGCCACTGGCTTTGAACCAGCGTTGCACGACGTCAAAGGCCACCATGGAACGGGCATGTCCCAAGTGACACAGGTCGTAGACCGTCATGCCGCACACGTACATGCGAACCACGCCGGGAGTCAGGGGTGTAAAGATCTCCATCGCTCGGGTGAGCGAGTTGTGAATGCGAAGCGTCATGGGTGTTGGTATGCTCTGACGATCAAATGGCCACACTGGGCACTGACCTACAATATGCCCAGTATATATAACGCCCCTTGCGGCGAACAGACCGCCGTCGCATTTTGCCCATGAATCCCTTGACCTGGCCCTTTGCGCCGCGAACCCTTTGTCTGGCCGGTGCCTTCTGGCTGGTCATGGGCTTTGCGCAAGCACAAGGTCAGGCCACCCCCGCTGACCCCCACCAGGTGGTGGAACAACTGATGCGCCAAGACCTGATGGATGAGGCCATGGCCAACATCAAAAACCACTTGGTCCAACGCCCGCGCGACCCGCAAATGCGCTTTTGGCAAGCCGTGTTGCTGACCCGCCAAGGTCAGCGCGCACAAGCCATACAGGTTTACACCGATTTGACCCAAGATTTTCCCGAACTGGCCGAGCCCCACAACAATTTGGGTGTGCTGCAAGCGGCCAACTTGGAGTTCGATTTGGCCCAACGCTCTTTCGAGTTGGCCTTGCGCGCCGACCCCAACCATGGCCTGGCCCATGAAAATCTGGCCGATGTGTTGTTGCGCCAAGCCCAACGCCATTACCAAAAGGCCAGCCAAATCCTGTCGACCCAACAACGCAGCAGCCCTGGCCTGACGCAAAAACTGCAACTTCTGCCACCTCTTTTGAAACTCTCTGCCACCACCCCATGATGCGCCGTTCTTTGCTCCCAACCCTTGTCCGTGGCCTGACCCTGTGGGCCTTGTGTCTCAGCTTCTCATTGCCGGTAACGGCACAAACCGCACCCCGGGTGAAGTTCGTCACCAACTTGGGCGAGTTTGTGGTGGAGGTCTATCCCGACAAAGCGCCTAAAACCGTGGACAACTTTTTGCAATATGTTCGCGACAAGCATTACGACGGCACGGTGTTCCACCGCGTGATCAGCAACTTCATGGTGCAAGGCGGTGGTTATGACACCCGCTACCGCGAGAGGCCCACCCGTCCGCCCGTGACCCATGAGGGGCGTGAGGCATTGGCCAAAGGGGGGGCGCGCAACACCATAGGCACCTTGGCCATGGCCCGCACCAACGACCCCAACTCGGCCACGGCGCAGTTTTTCATCAATGTGCGCGACAACAACTTTTTGGACCCGGTGACCATTCCCGATGGCGACCCGGTCGCCCGCTTTGAGTACGGCGGTCGCACTTATGAAAACGTGCCCCGAGCCAACCTGCTCAACGCTGCCCAGTTGTTTGGTTACACCGTGTTTGGCGCTGTGGTCAGCGGCATGGACGTGGTCGAGCGCATCAAGGCCACGCCCACCGGCGCTGGCGGCCCCTTTCCCACCGATGTGCCCCGCACCCAAGTGGTCATCCAATCTGCAACCCTGGTGAAATAACATGTCCCATCCCCAAGTTGAACTGCACATCCAAGACCACGGCGTAATCACGCTGGAACTCGACGCCGAGCACGCGCCCTTGTCGGTGGCCAATTTTTTGAGCTATGTGGAAAGCGGGCACTACAACCGAACCGTGTTTCACCGCGTGATCAAAGATTTCATGATCCAAGGCGGTGGATTCGAGCCTGGCATGAAGCCAAAGCCATGTGCTGAACCGATCGACAACGAAGCCAACAACGGCTTGCAAAACAATCTCTACACCGTGGCCATGGCACGCACCAACGACCCGCACTCAGCCACCGCGCAGTTTTTCATCAACACGGCCCATAACCGCTTTCTCGACCACAGTGAACCCACAGAACAAGGCTGGGGCTATGCCGTGTTTGGCAAAGTGGTGACGGGCACCGAGGTGGTCGATGCCATTAGCAGCGTCAAAACCGGGCGCAAGGGCTTTCATGAGGATGTCCCCCTGCAAGACGTGGTGATTGAAAAAGCCGTTGCCCTCTGAACACTTTGCCTTGATGGCCATGGCCGCCCCGCCTGCCATTGCGACCACGGCCATAGACCAGGTGGATGCCAAGGCCTGGACCTGTGTGGATTTTTTATCCGATGTGCATTTGCACAGTGCCGAGGCCGCAACCGCCGCCGCTTGGAAGGACTACCTGCGCCACTCCCCCGCGCAAGCCCTGTTCATATTGGGCGACTTGTTTGAGGTCTGGGTGGGCGACGATGTGCTGCACCATCCCATGGGCGCTTTCGAGCAAAGCTGTGCCCAGGCTCTGGCCGAATGTGCGCGGCTGAGACCGGTGTTTTTTTTATGGGGTAACCGCGATTTTTTGATCGGTCCGGCTTTTTTTGCCCTGACCGGTGTGCAAGCCTTGCGTGACCCCTGCCGCATCGACAGCAGCGCCGGCGCCCTGTTGCTCAGCCACGGCGACGCACTGTGCACCGAAGACCACGAATACCAGGCCTTTCGCGCCCAGGTGCGCAGCAGCGCATGGCAAAGTGCGTTCCTGTCCCAAAGCCTGCCCGACCGCATGGCCCAAGCACGGGCCATGCGGGCCCAAAGCCAAGCGCGCCAACAAAACATGGTCAGCTTGCCCGATGTGAACACACCAGCCTGCGATCAAGCCTTGGTTTGGCACCACGCCCACACATTGATCCATGGGCACACCCATCGACCCGGATGGCATTTGTTGGGCGAAGGCCGCCAGCGGCGGGTGCTCAGCGACTGGCAAGCCGAAGGGCCTCAACCCCGCACCGAGGTATTGCGGTTGTTAAACGGCCAATGGCAGCGCGTGCCCTTGGCCCAGAGGTGATTCCCTGGGCCAGTCAATCAGCGGCGCAACAACACTTTGAGCGCGTTTTGCAAGCGGCGGGCCTGAGCGGGCTCAAAGGCCGCCGACATCACCTGTGCCGCATCTTGTGCCCAGGTTTGTTGGGGTGGCGCATCGTTGCGTCGGGTCAGTAACACCAATTGCAATTGCCGACGCGCTTCCAATGAAGCGGCAGGGGTGGGCAACTCAGCGGCGATTTCCAAGCGCAACAAAGCGGTCTCGGCTTCACCTTGGGCGGGCTCCGACAAAGCCTTGAGCCACAAGCCACGCTGCGCAGGCGCCAAACGGGGACCCAATTCTGCAGCGGAGGGCACCCCGGCCGGGTCACGCTGCTCCCAGGCCGAGAGCACGTGGGTGAGGGTTTCGCCATGGGCTTGGGCGGCGAGTTTTTTCAAAGCCAGTTCGGCCTGTTCCAAGGCATGGCGCTGAGCGCGAAACGCGGCATCACCCAAGCGCGGGCCGCTGTCAAAACGCTCAGAGCGTGCGCCTGGCGCTGGGCGATCGCCGTTGCCCGCAAAACCTTCGCGACCACGGCCCACGTCGGCATTTCGACCCCTGGGACCGTCGCGGTTGTCTCGCCCCTTCAAACCACGACCCACGGGCGCGGGCTCGGCCTTTTTCATGCCGGGTCGATCGTCACCACGCACCGCCAGCACGGGCTTGGCCGCACGCACTGTGGCGGCTGGCGCGGCAGAAATGGGTGCGGGGGCCTCTGGCGAGGGCATGGCATCCGTTGAAGCGGGTGCGGATTCGCTGGCAGCATCCACCTCCGCAGCGATGGGGCTGGCTTCTTGGCTGGAACTGACCTGGGGCTCGGGGGCAGATGAGGCAGTCCCGGTGGCGGGCGCAGTCTGAGGGCTTGGCGCTGTCGCCGAGGTAGGAGCCACTGTGGCAGCCGCGGATGTTGGGCCGCGCAGGGCCAATTCCAACTGGCGCATGGCCAAGCGAATGGCTTGCGCATCGGCACTGGCGTTGGCCGCTTCCAAGTCCTTGGCTGCCTGCAGCACCGCTTTGTCGTGGGCGCTGATGGCGGCGTTGAATTGCTCTCGTTGTGCGGTTTTGCGCTGAAAGGCATCATCAATTGGCTTGCGGAATGCGTCCCACAGCTTTTGCTCCAAGCGGCGCTCCAGCAACATGCTTTGGGCCTCGGCTTGCCAACGCTGTTGCAAGGCCTTGACCGCGTCCACCCGCAGGACCTCTTGGGCGGCCAATTGCTCGGCCTCGGCGATCAAGGTTTGGCGGCGCACCACGCTGGCTTGTTGCGCCGCTTCGATGGGTGCACGGGCCGCTTGCATGGCTTCGCGCCAGGCCGTCTGCATTTCTACAAAGGCTTTTTCGCTCAAATGGCCAGCCTCGCGCCAGCGGTTTTCAAATTGCTGCAATTGGCGCGCCACCGCTTTCCAGTCGGGGCCTTGGGCTTGGCTGCTGGCCCAGTGGCGCAATTCATCGATCAATGCTTGGCGCTGGGCCTTGTGGGCGGCGGCCTCGGCGCGCACCTTGTCCAACCACTGCTCCACCACTTTGTGGGCCTGGTTGCAGGCCTGGTCAAAGCGTTTCCAAAGGGCATGGTTGGGCAAACCACCTTGATCGGTTTGCTTCCACTGCTCGCGCAATTGGCGCAAGGTTTCTTGCATTTTGCGACCGCCCATGGCGGGCATGGGCGGCGCAGGCTCGACCCCTTCGGCCGGTGGCGGCGCGGGCTTGAACAAGGCCTCGGCTTTTTGAACCAGTTCGGTGCGCAATTGGTCGGCGCGCCAGCGCTGCCAACCCTCTAACTCGCCAGCGGCCAACAACACCTGATCGGCATGGTGCTGCAATTTGTCATCGATCCAACGGCCATGCTCTTTGAGCGCTTGGCGCAAAGCCTGGGCCGCGCCCGCACTGGCTTTGCCGTGGCCTTGGGACACCTCCTGCTCCAGGGTGTGCAACACCGCTTGCACCGCAGATTGGGCACTGGCGCGTTGCGCCGGGTCCACTTTGGGGCGTTGCGGCACTGGGGCGGCGATAGCGGCAGCAGCGCCCCGCAGGCTGCGGATCTGATCGGCCCAGGCGGGCACAGGTGGCAGGGGCAAACTGGCATCGGCGACGGCCATTTCAGCCTGCGCCAAAGCGTCTTGGAAGGCCTCCCAAACCGCTTTGAGCTGGGCCCCGCAGGTGTTCAACATGGGTGCAAATTTGGCATCCACACTGGCCCAATTGGGCGAGGCCATCAGGGCGAGGGCATCGCTTTGCCAGCGCAACCAATCGGCTTGTAAGCCCTCTCGCTGGGCCAAGGCATCGGACACCGTTTTGGTCGACAACACCTCAATGCGCTGGGTCATCAGCACGCTGGCCTCGCGGTACACCTGGGCGTTGTGTTGCAGGTCTTCAATCGCCTTGACGCGATCGGCCAATTGGGTTTTGAGGCCGAGCAAGGGCTCGCGCGACAGTGGTGCGCCGGCTTTGGCTGCTTCACGTTGCCAGGCCATGGCATCGGCCAGGTTGATGCGCGGGGCGGCCAACAAGACCTGCCCGCGCTGGGCCCACTCTTGGGCCAAAGCTTCTTGGCCGCGGGCGCGGCGCAATTCCTCGAGCTTTTCGCGCAAGGGCTTGGCTGCGCCCTTGTCTTTGGCGCTGAGCTCTTTGTAAACCTCTTGCATGTGCGCCACACTGGGGTCGCTGGCCAGCCAAGCGCGCACACAAGCTGCGCGCTCAGAGGCGGTGGGGGCGGTGAAAGCACCGCCGGTCAGCCGGTCTAAGGCGGCAGTGTCCATGCTGCTGGCAGAAGCGTCGGTCACAACAATCTCTCAATTCTCAAATCATGGGGTTGTCCATGGTGCAAACATCCGCTGGTTCTGGCCATCCAGTTTGCCCCGGGGACTTGAAGGCGCGTATTGTCGCCGCAGTGTGCCCCCTGCGGTTCAAGCCGCCCATCACGCCCCACTGTAGAAGCCCTAAAATATGTCTCGGTTCCTGGGCAATTTGCCAGACATCCTGACTTTCCCCGGCACCCGCTCTCATCCCTGCCCTGAGCCCCTGCAGGCCTGTGGCCCCAGCCCATGAGCCGCCCAATCGCCACTTCTTTCGGTCACGAGCTTCGGCCACCACCTTCGGAGACCTGCCTTTGAAATCTGTCATCCAAAGCGCCAAACACCTGCTGCACAGCCTGCGCGAGGGCGTCATGACCCTGTTGGAGGACATCGGTCATGGGTTTTTTCTGATCAGCCACAACGGCTTTGCCCTGGTGGGTGTGTCGGTGGTGCTCCTTTGCGCGTTGCTGATCTTGCGCCCCGAATTGCGCAGCAGCAGCGAGGCCTTGCTGATGTCTTGGCTGCAAGAGCGTCAGAGCGACTCGCTGGGTTTTGCCACTGACATCGACGCGGCCGACCGCGCCACCGCCAACGACCCGCGTGAACTGCCCAAACAACAGGCCAATTTGGCCTATTGGCTCAGCCGCAAATACCGGGTTGCGCCCGAGCCCCTCAGCGCCTTGGTGGCCGAGGCCTATGAAGTCGGACCGAGCAATCAAATCGAGCCCACCTTGATCTTGGCGGTGATGGCCATCGAGTCGGGTTTCAACCCGTTTGCCCAAAGTGCCATGGGCGCGCAAGGTTTGATGCAGGTGATGACCAGGGTGCATTCCGAAAAATATGAGGGATTTGGCGGTAAATTTGCCGCTTTTGACCCGGTGGCCAACCTGCGTGTGGGCGTATATGTGCTCAAAGAATGCATAGCACGGGCGGGTGGTTCCGTCGAAGGCGGACTGAAGTTTTATGTGGGCGCTAGCAACAACGAGGCCGATGGCGGCTATGCGCAGAAAGTCTTGGCCGAGCATGCACGCTTGTTGCTCGTGGCCTCTGGTCAATCCGTGCCGGCCAGCGAACCCAGCGAAGCCCCAGCGACCGCCTTTGAAAAACTGTGGGATCGGGTACAAAAATTGGGTCTCTTGCGCTGAGTCATCCATCCTGGCTTGGCTGTGATCGCGATCTTTTCCATTGCGTTATCCGCTTGTCTGCACTGGCTTGGGCCCCAATGGCCCGTCTGTGTCGTAAACTCTGGCCCGCACGCAACTGGCGATAGGCGTGGGGGTTGCGCCCCATCGCTGACGTGGATCGCGGCCCTTTGCCAGGGCCCCACCACTGGGGAGCGTGCCACCTGAGGTCAGGTGTTTTGCCGTTCGCCTGGGCAGCTTGTGCGCAGCCGTTGGCCGCGCCGGGACTCTTCATTTGAAAGACTGCCGCCATGTTCCATCGAAACACCTTGGTTGAACAAACCGACCCCGAAATTTGGGCCGCGATCCAAGCGGAAAACGCCCGCCAAGAACACCACATTGAATTGATCGCCAGCGAGAACTACGCCTCGCCCGCGGTGTTGGCCGCGCAAGGCTCGCAACTCACCAACAAGTACGCCGAAGGATACCCAGGCAAGCGCTACTACGGTGGTTGCGAGAACGTGGACGTGGCCGAACAACTCGCCATCGACCGGGTGAAACAACTGTTTGGCGCGGATGCGGCCAATGTGCAACCGCATTGCGGTGCCTCGGCCAACCAGGCTGTCTTCTTGGCCTTCTTGCAACCCGGCGACACCATCATGGGCATGAGCTTGGCCGAGGGCGGTCACCTGACCCACGGCATGCCATTGAACATGAGTGGCAAATGGTTCAAGGTGGAAAGCTATGGCCTGAACGCGCAGGAAGAAATTGACTATGACGCCATGGAAGCCAAGGCGCGCGCCACCAAGCCCAAACTCATCATCGCGGGCGCATCGGCTTACAGCCTGCACATTGACTTCGCCCGTTTTGCCAAGGTCGCCAAAGCCATCGGTGCCATCTTTTTGGTGGACATGGCCCACTATGCGGGCTTGATCGCCGCAGGTGTCTACCCCAATCCCGTGCCCCATGCGGATGTGGTCACCTCGACCACCCACAAAAGCCTGCGCGGCCCCCGTGGCGGCATCATCCTCATGAAAGCCGAGCACGAAAAAGCCATCAACAGCGCGGTGTTCCCCGGTTTGCAAGGTGGCCCGCTGATGCACGTGATCGCGGCCAAAGCCGTGGCGTTCCGAGAAGCCCTGCAACCGGGCTTCAAGGACTACCAACAACAGGTGGTGAAAAACGCCCAAATCCTGGCGCAAACCCTCACCGAGCGCGGCTTGCGCATCGTCAGTGGTGGTACCCAAAGCCATGTCATGTTGGTCGACTTGCGCTCGAAAAACATCACTGGCAAAGCCGCAGAAGCCGCCTTGGGCGCAGCCCACATGACGATCAACAAAAACGCCATCCCCAACGACCCCGAGAAACCCATGGTCACCAGTGGCGTGCGCATCGGCACACCCGCCATGACCACCCGTGGGTTCAAAGACGACGAAGCCCGAGCCACCGCGCACCTGATCGCCGACGTGCTGGACCACCCGCACGACGAGGCCCACCTCGCGGCGGTGCGCGCCAAGGTGCATGCCCTGACCCGTCGCTTCCCTGTGTACGGCTGAGTCCAGATGAAGTGTCTTTTTTGCGGTCATGTGGAAACCCAGGTCATGGAGACCCGCATGTCCGAAGAAGGCGACTCGGTTCGCCGGCGTCGCCAATGCGCGGCCTGCGAAAAACGCTTCACCACCTACGAGCGGCCCGATGTGAGTTTCCCGGCCGTGGTGAAAAAAGACGGGCGGCGCATTGAATTTGACCGCAGCAAATTGCGCGCGTCCATGAATCTGGCGCTCAGAAAATGCCCGGTCAGCACCGAGCAAATTGACAGCGCTTTGGAGCGCATTGAGGAAAAGGTGCTGGCTGCCGGCCTGCGCGAGATCAGCTCCAACCGATTGGGCGAATTGGTGATGCGCGAGCTCAAAAAGCTTGACAAAGTGGCCTATGTGCGCTTTGCCAGCGTCTATCGCAGCTTCGAAGACATTGACGAGTTCAAGTCCTTGGTGGATGAGTTCCGCCGTTGATGCCTAGCGCCGGCGCACCGACTCCACCCCCAGCACCGAGCGCACGGCGGCAAGCACCTTGTCGAGCCGCACCGAATCGGTCACCTCGACGGTGAAGGTCATCCATGCGGTGCCCTTGACGGACTGGGTTTGCACCCCAATGACATTGATTTTTTCGCGCGCCAACACCTCGGAAATATCGCGCAACAAGGCCTGGCGGTCTTGCGCTTGCACCTGCACGTCGACCGGATAAACCGCTGCCCCCTGGCCCGGGCCTTGCCACTGCACCTCGATGGCGCGGCCGGGTTGGCGCAACAGCATCTGCACAAAGTTGGGGCAATGGGCGCGGTGCACACTCACCCCTTTGCCCCGGGTGACAAAGCCGCAAATCGGGTCGGGCGGCGCGGGACGGCAACAACGCGCCAACTCGGTCATCAGCGCTTCAATGCCCACCACCAATACCCCGCCGGTTTGGGCGCTGGCGCGCTTTCGGTTGAGCTTGTGGCGCAACCAGTCATCGCCGGCAGGGGCGGGTTCACTCGGGCGCAGCCTGGTCTCGATTTGGCGCAATGAAAATTCATCTTTGCCCACCGCCTCAAAGAGCGCGTCGGCACCGACAAAACCCAACTGGCCAGCCAGTTCTTCATGGCGGGTGGCGGTTTTGCCTTCGCGCTGGAGCAATTTCTCCACCGCTTCGCGGCCACGCGCAATGGTTTCTTGCGCCACCTGGGCATTGAACCAAGCGCGCACCTTGGCACGGGCACGGGCGCTGACCAACAAGCCCAACTCGGGGTTGAGCCAGTCGCGCGAAGGGCCACCTTCTTTGGCGGCAATCACCTCCACCGTTTGCCCGTTTTGCAGCGGTGTGCTCAGTGGCACCATCTGTCCGTCCACCCGAACGCCTCGGCAGCGGTGGCCCAGGTTGGTGTGCACCGAATAGGCAAAATCCACCCCGGTCCCACCCACGGGCAATTCGACCACGCTGGCCTCCGGGGTGAGCACGTAAATGCGGTCGTGCTGCAGCGCTGGGGCCTGTGCGCCGGTCATCTCGCGCTCCCAGGCGAGCAACTGGCGCATCAGCGCAATCTTGTCGCTGGCCGCCTTGGACGCAGCCACGCCCGCATAGCCCCGGCTGCCCGCTTCCTTGTAGGCCCAGTGCGCCGCCACGCCCAGCTCGGCGTGCTCGTGCATGGCCTGGGTGCGGATTTGGATTTCAATCGCTCGGCCTTGCGCGTCGCGCACCACGGTGTGCAGCGACTGGTAGCCATTGCTTTTGGGGCGTGCGATGTAGTCGTCAAACTCGTCCACCAAGGGGGTGAAACGGCTGTGCACCCAACTGAGCACGGCGTAGCAATCGGGCACGCTGTCGACCACCACCCGCACCGCGCGGATGTCAAACACCTGGTCAAAGGGCAGCGACTTGCCACGCATTTTTTTGACAATGCTATAGATGTGTTTGGGCCGCCCTTGCACCTGGGCGGCCATGTGCTGGGCCTGCAACTCGGTTTGCAGCCGTTGCACCCACTCCCGCATGAAGCTCTCGCGCTCGACGCGTTTTTCGTCCAGCATGGCGGCCACCTCGCGGTAGGTGGTGGGCTCCAAAAAACGAAACGACAGGTCTTCCAGCTCCCACTTGAGCTGGCCTATGCCCAGCCGATTTGCCAGCGGTGCAAACACCTGCAAGGTTTCTTGCGCCAGGTCGGGTGGCACCGGTCTTTTCGTGGCCGCCATGTGGCGCAGGGTTTGCAAGCGCGAGGCCAGGCGCAACAACACCACGCGCAAATCGCGCGAAAAGGCCAGCAGCATCTTGCGCACGTTCTCGCTGGCCATGACCGCGCCGGTATCGCCCCCGGCGGCGCGCATGCCCCGGCGGGCTTGGCGCTGCACATGCAGCAGTTTGTGGGTTTCAATGGCCAAGCTGGCCAAACCCTTGCCAAAGGCCTTGCCCAACACATCGGCAGGCTGGCTCAAATGGTCGCAGGCATACACCAAATAACAAGCGGCCTGCAAGGTGGCCGATCCACCCAGACCCGACAAGATGTGGGCCATGGCCTGGGCATGCTGCCAGTTGTTTTCGGCCCCATCGAAGGTCTCGCCGACCAACAAAGGTTGGGCCAAGGCGCGCGCGCGCTCCAGCAACCCCTCATCCTCGTCGGCGACCTGATTCACCAGCGACATCACCGGCAGGTTGGGTGCGGCTGTTGGGGTGGGGTGGCTGGCGGTGGCGGGCATCCTGGTTCTGTGTTGCACTCAACTTAGCAAGAAGGAGACCACTGCATCGACCTGGTCGCTGGCCACCAAAGTGGGTGCATGACCCACACCTGGCAACTCCACGCGGATGGCACATGGGCCTCGCGTTTGCATGGCCTGGGCCACCTCGGGGGTGAGTAAATCCGAGTCGGCACCGCGCAACAACAGGGTACGGGCTTGTATTTGGTCGTACAACTGCCACAACACGGCCTCGCCCTGCCGCGCAGCCTCTGGCGTGAGGGCAAGCACGGGCTGGGCCAGTTGCGGGTCGTAATGCAAGCGCCAACCGCCTTGCGCCACAGGCTTGAACATGGGCGTGCTCAAGGCCAGCCATTGGGCATCGGTGTGCGGCCCAAAGCCAGTGGAGATTCGGCGCAGGTGTTCGGCCCCGGCTTGCAAGCTGTCAAAGTGCCCGGTTTGTCCGATATAGGTGCGCAAACGCTCGATGAATTTCCAAGCCACCACCGGGCCCACATCGTTGAGCACCAAACGGGAGATGGGCACCCACTGCGGGCTGTGGGTTTGCAAATCCGTTTGGCCCGCCAGCACCATGCCAATCAGCCCGCCCATGCTGGTGCCCACCCAATGCAACTGTGCGATGGGGGCTTGAGCCTGCAACTGGGCCACCAAGGCCAGCATGTCGGCCGCATACGTGGGCACTTGGTAAGCCAGTGGATCGCTCAACCAGTCGCTGTGGCCACGCCCAGCCACATCCGGGCAGATCACCCGCAAGGGACTGCGTGCGTGCGCGCACAAGGCCTGCGCCAGCCCATCAAAGTCACGCCCTTGGCGGCTCAGGCCATGCACACACACCACCACATGGGCGGCCTGCGGATCACCCCACTGCCAATACGCCATGCGCCTTTTGGGTGCGCTGGTGCTGGCCGGGTCTGGGCAAATGACAAATTGCAAATCGGGGGTGGCACAGGCTGTGGTGATCACGTCGGGCTCTCAGGTTTTGGCCATGCAACAGGACCGCTTCAACGGCGGTGGTTTGGAGCTTGATTGTCCGACCTTCTCGCCCATGGGCAAGCGCAGCATGCCGTCCAAATTCGTTTCATTTCCCACCAAATGCATGTTGAAATATATTTAAAAAATAGTATTAAATTACAAAAAAAATAATAATTATTCGAAAGTATACATTTAATCACATATAAATATGAAAAAATAATATTAGTGGTTAAATTTCGGGCAAAAATGACAAAGTCAATTCAAATGCAAACAAACCTACATTTATACTAATGTCAAAGAATTGGATAGAGACAACAAATTCATGACAAAGAAGTTGATTTGGTTGTTGGACGGCGAGCAAACCAGCCTGCAGTTGCTGACCCATTTTCTGACAAATGCGGGTTTTGAGGTCTTATCATTGCCACTGGCCGAGGACCTGAATCGACAGATGGGCCAAGGTGGTGCACCAGATTTGCTCATTTTGAGCGGCAACTTAAGCGATGAAAATGGTTTGTCCATCGTGCGCCGACTGCGGGAGCAAGGCCATGATTGGCTTATTTTTATGCTCTCAGCCAGCTCCGACCCGATCGATTTGATTGTGGCCTTGGAGGTCGGGGCCGACGACTTTTTGGTCAAACCGGTGAACCCGCGTGAATTGCGGGCGCGCCTGCAAGCCCATCTGCGTCGCATCGAACGCAGCACCCAATCCCGCCCGCCACAGCGCGTCAAGTTTGGCAACTTTGAGCTTGACTTGACAGCGCGAAGCTTGGAAAAAAACAAACAGCCGGTTCACCTGACCACCCGCGAATTTGAGCTGTTGCGCGTGTTGGTGAGCCACCCGAACCAGCCGATGGATCGCCAAACCTTGGCCATGAAGGCCATGGGACGACCGCTGGCCGACAACGATCGCAGTTTGGATGTGCAAGTGGCACGCTTGCGCAAATTGATCGAACCGCAAGCCGATGAACCGCGATTCCTGCAAACCGTGTGGGGTTCGGGTTACGTGTTCACACCCGGGCGCTGATCAAGGCCACGGCACGCGCCTCCATGCTGTGCCCCAAGCCCACGGGGCCTAGCTTCTCAGCAGTTTTGGCCTTCACATTGACCTGCTCCACGGCCAAGCCCAAGGCCTGAGCGATGCGCTCGCGCATGAGTCCAATGTGCGGCGCCATGCGCGGGGCTTGGGCCACGATGGTGGCGTCGATGTTGCCAATTTCATGACCGGCTTGCTTCAAGCGCTGCCCCACCGATTGCAACAATATCAGCGAGTCGGCACCCCGGTGCTGTGCATCGGTGTCAGGAAAGTGGCTGCCAATGTCGCCCCAGGCGGCCGCACCGAGCAAAGCGTCGATGATGGCGTGCAGCAACACATCGGCATCGGAGTGGCCGAGCAAACCTTTGGGATGGTCAATCACCACCCCGCCCACCACCAATGCCCGACCGGGCACCAGGGCATGGACGTCCCAACCCTCACCAATGCGCAGCTTGATCGTCATGGCAAATCCTTGTGTGTGTGCGTCTCAGCGCGGGCGGCCAACACGGCCTGCGCCAGGGCAAAGTCGGCGGGATAAGTGACCTTGAAATTGTGGGCCGAGCCCTGCACCAGCAGCGGTTGCAGGCCCAAGCGCTCGATGGCGCTGGCCTCATCGGTGATGCCTGCAAACCCAGTGTCGGCCACTTTGGCCAAGGCATGCTGCAACAAGCCCAAACGAAACATTTGGGGCGTTTGCGCCAGCCATTTGTGCGCCCGCGGCACCGTGGCCATGGCGCGCCCATCTCTTTCGCTTTTGAGGGTGTCTGGCAAGGGCACGGCGAGCAAGCCGCCCACCGCATCGCCCTGACAGTGCTGCAACAAGGCGTGCACATCTTGGGCCGTGAGCAGACATCGCGCCGCATCATGGACCAGCACCCAGTCGGTATCGGCCGCACCAGCCAAACGCAATGCTTGCAACCCAGCGGCCACCGAAGCGGCGCGGGTTGCGCCACCCACGGGCGCATGTCGAAACCCGGTTTGTGGCCATTGCGCCCAAACCTGATCAATCTGCTGGTCGTCTGAGGCCACCACCACCAGGCCTTGACCCATGCCCGGCAAAGCCCTGAAGGCCAGCAGACTGTGCACCAAAAGGGGGACTCCGGCCAGGGGTTGGTACTGCTTGGGCAACAGGGTTTGGGCGCGGCTGCCCTTGCCCGCGCAAGGCACCAACACATGCCAAGGGGTGTTGCTGGGGGGTGGGTGCATGGGTTCGATCAAAGCGCTGGGGTGGGTGCATTCTAAAATCGCCCTGCACCACCCCACTCCTTTGGTTTGGGGTGAATTGTTTTGTCTGTGAAATTGCACCATGCACATCCCCACGCTGAGCCCTGGAAAACGCCATGCCCTGCCCCGACCAGCGGGCAGTGCGGACGCTTTGCTGCTGGCCCAATGGGCGAGCCGCGAAGGCGCGGCCAAGCGTCCGGTGGCGGTGGTCACGGCCCAGGCCAGCGATGCCCAGCGTTTGCTTGAAGAAATGGCTTTCTTCGCCCCCGACTTGCGCTGCGTGTTGTTTCCCGATTGGGAGACGCTGCCCTACGACACTTTTTCGCCGCACCACGACCTGATCAGCGAGCGCTTGGCAACGCTGTGGCGCATCTCGCAAGGCGAGGCCGATGTGGTGCTGATCCCGGCCACCACCGCCCTCTACCGCTTGGCCCCTCCGTCTTTTTTGGCCGCTTACACCTTTCATTTCAAGGTCAGACAAAAACTCGATGAAGCGGCCCTGCGCGCACAGCTCAGCCTGGCCGGGTACAACCATGTGACCCAAGTGGTCAGCCCCGGCGAATACGCGGTGCGCGGCGGCTTGATCGATCTTTTTCCCATGGGGTCCTTGGTGCCTTACCGGGTGGATTTGTTCGACAACGAAATCGATTCCATCCGCACCTTTGACCCCGACAGCCAGCGCAGCCTCTACCCGGTGCCCGAGGTGCGCTTGTTACCCGGGCGCGAGTTCCCCATGGACGAGGCCGCACGCGCCAAGTTCCGCAGCCGCTGGCGCGAAATGCTCGATGGCGACCCGACCAAAAGCCGGATCTACAAAGACATCGGCAACGGCATGGCCAGCGCCGGTATCGAGTATTACCTGCCCTTGTTTTTCGACACCACGGCCACCGTGTTTGACTACCTGGGCGCGAACGCTTTGGTGGCTTTGCATGGCGACTTGGATGCCGCCCTCGCGCATTTCTGGCAAGACACCCAGGAGCGCCATCGCCTGGTGCGCGGCGACCCCGAGCGGCCTGTGCTGGCGCCGGTCCATTTGTTTTTGAGCGCCGAGGCCTTCTACACCGCGGCCAACCACCACGGGCAACTGGCCTTGCGCGCCCACAGCAACGATGGGGTCGACAGCGCCTGGGTGCAAGGGCTGAGCGGCTTGCAAGCCTTGCGCGGCGCCAGCGACCCGCTGCTCAACCTGAAAAATCACGCCGCTGCCAGCCAGCGCCGGGTGTTGATCTTGGCCGAGAGCGATGGCCGGCGGGAAAGCCTGCTGGACTTTGTCCGCGCCAGCGGCTTGAGCGTGGCGGTGTTTGACGACCTGGCCGCGTTTGAAGCCAGCGATGCGCCCTGGGGCATGGCCACCGCCGCCTTGCAACAAGGCTTTGCCTGGTTGGAGCGGGGGCTGGACCTGGTCACCGAGACCGAGCTGTTTGCCAGCAGCCCCGGCGTGCGCCGCCGCCACCGACAAGAGCAGGCCAGCGATGTGCAAGCGCTCATCAAAGACCTGGCCGAGCTGAATGTGGGCGACCCGGTGGTGCACAGCGCCCATGGCATTGGCCGCTACCGGGGCTTGGTGCACCTGGACATGGGGGCTGCGCCGAATGCCGATGGCAGCCCCAGTTGGCAAGAGTTTTTGCACCTGGAATATGCCGATGCTGCCGTGCTGTACGTGCCGGTGAGCCAGTTGCACCTGATCAGCCGCTATACCGGGGTGAGTGCCGATGAAGCGCCGCTGCATCGCCTGGGCTCGGGCCAGTGGGACAAAGCACGGCGCAAAGCGGCCGAGCAAATCCGCGACGTGGCCGCCGAGTTGCTCAACATCTATGCCAGCCGTGCAGCGCGCACCGGCCACGCATTTCGCTACAGCGCAGCCGACTATGAGGTGTTTGCCAACGACTTTGGCTTTGAAGAAACCACCGATCAGCGCGCCGCCATCCATGCGGTGATCCAAGACATGATCAGCCCGCGCCCGATGGACCGCTTGGTCTGCGGCGATGTGGGCTTTGGTAAAACCGAGGTCGCCTTGCGCGCCGCCTTTGTGGCCATCACCGGGGGCAAGCAAGTGGCGTTTTTGGCCCCCACCACCTTGCTGGCCGAACAACATTTCCAAACCCTGACCGACCGTTTTGCCAAGTGGCCCGTCAAGGTGGCCGAAGTCAGCCGCTTTCGCTCGGCCAAAGAGGTCGGCGCCACCCTGGCCGGCTTGGCCAACGGCAGTGTGGACATTGTGGTGGGCACGCACAAGCTGCTGAGCGAATCCGTCAAATACAAAGACCTGGGGCTGCTGGTGATCGACGAAGAACACCGCTTTGGCGTGCGCCACAAAGAAACCATGAAGGCCTTGCGCGCCGAGGTCGATGTGCTGACCCTCACCGCCACGCCCATCCCACGCACCTTGGGCATGGCCCTGGAAGGTTTGCGCGAACTGAGCGTCATTGCCACCGCGCCGCAGCGGCGCTTGGCCATCAAAACCTTTGTGCGCGACGAAGGCCAGGGTGTGATCCGCGAGGCGGTGCTGCGCGAGCTCAAGCGCGGTGGGCAGTGCTATTTTTTGCACAACGAGGTCGAGACCATCGAAAACCGCAAGCAAAAGTTGGAAGAATTTTTGCCCGAGGCGCGCATCGCCGTGGCCCACGGCCAAATGCCCGAGCGCGATTTGGAGCGGGTGATGCGCGACTTTGTGGCCCAACGCTTCAATGTGCTGCTGTGCTCGACCATCATCGAAACCGGCATCGATGTGCCCAGCGCCAACACCATCTTGATCAGCCGCGCCGACAAGTTTGGCCTGGCCCAGTTGCACCAGTTGCGCGGCCGCGTGGGGCGCAGCCACCACCAGGCCTATGCCTATTTGATGGTGCCCGACACCCAAAGCCTGACCAAGCAAGCCCAGCAACGGCTGGACGCCATCCAGCAAATGGAAGAACTCGGCTCGGGCTTTTACCTGGCCATGCACGACCTGGAAATCCGGGGCGCGGGCGAGGTGCTGGGCGAAAACCAAAGCGGCAACATGCACGAAGTGGGTTTTCAGCTCTACAACGAGATGCTCTCCGAGGCAGTGCGCGCCCTCAAAAATGGCCAAGAGCCCGACCTGCTCAAGCCCTTTGCGGCGGTCACCGACATCAACTTGCATGCACCCGCTTTGCTGCCCGAAGACTATTGCGGCGACGTGCACCTGCGCCTGAGCTTTTACAAAAAACTCGCCAGCGCCCACACCAGCGACCAGGTCGATGCCCTGCTGGAAGAAATCGTCGACCGCTTTGGCCAGCTGCCCCCCAGCGCCCAAACCTTGATCGATGTGCACCGCCTGCGCGTGCTGGTGCAACCCTATGGGGTGGCCAAGGTCGACGCCACGCCCAACGCCATCTTGATTGCCTTCAAAGCCAACGCCCCGGTGGACGGCATGCGCATCATCCAGTTGGTGCAAAAAAACAA
>Ga0214923_10002741_pt1 | contig 22892 bp, 24 predicted proteins | sample LL1510_MetaG_FD_177993 | JGI IMG/M metagenome (GOLD analysis project Ga0214923, IMG submission 177993) | Freshwater microbial communities from Lake Lanier, Atlanta, Georgia, United States - LL-1510 | ecosystem: Environmental > Aquatic > Freshwater > Lake | place: USA: Georgia | collected...
TCTGATGCATGGAAGATTTTAAAGGGTAGTCCGGGCTCTAGTAATAAGTGGCTTGAGCAGCTACCTTCTCTTCTTGAGAACGAAGTTGCCATACGTTCCATTGATCCAGCTACCGCTTCCGAATCTAAGAAAGAAGATTGGTCTCAAATTCTCTTTACGGGTGAATGGGATTCCGTAAACTTCATACCTTTTATCCTTATGTATGTTGCACTTTCCAAGATTTTCCTGGCTCCGATGATTGCATGGAGTATGCCATTCATGAGCTTCATACTTCCCTTCTTAGCCTTAAAATTCGTCTATGGCCTACCCATCACATGGGAAATGTATTGGCAACAAATGAGCCCTATGATATTCGGTCGCGCGGGCCAGGAAATGACACTTAGCACCTTACTGCAATGGGGGTCTATGCTCTTTTCTTACGCTCATGGAATGTATTTACCTTATACAAATGCAGTTCATTGTTACAAGATTGACCAGCTAATGATTAAGGGCTCTAAGGCCGTTGTAGATACTATAAATAGTCTCCGCAGTATTGCTGACATCTGGGTGTCAATGGGGCTCAAGAAGCCATGGTCATTCCCTGACCCTTCAACCCTGGGTGATGAAAGGCAGATTCTGGCCTGGTTAGTGAAGGACCCGCATTTATTACCACAAATCTACCGAGCCATTGGACAAGTGGAACTGACTGCTGCATTTTGTCAGAGTAAGACACTAGTGCCTGTGGAATGGTCTGAGTCAGTTGTGCCTATGTGCAAGATGGTTGATGCAGTAGATCCCCTCCTGGAAGAAAGCAAGAGAGTGCCATTTACTCTCGTTATGAACCAGGGTCAGCATCACGCAATATGCACTGGGCCAAATAGAGGAGGAAAATCCACCTTTCTAAGATCTGCCCTTACTAACCTAGTTCTAGCACATACTTGGGGGGTTGCCTTTGCTGTGCAATGTAGGATGACGCCAGTGGAGTGGATTATTAGTAGTTTACGCCTTGAAGACCGCCCGGGTCAGGCATCACTCTTTGAGCGCGAGGTCACAGTGGCAGGCGACATCGTAAAGCTCATACGAGCAAATAAGACTAGAGGGTGGGTAATTATAGATGAACTCTTTCACACCACGAATCCTCCCGATGCCGCTACGGCTAGCCAGATTTTCCTCAGACAACTGTGGTCAAGTGGTATGGTGACGAGTATTGTAAGCACGCACTTATTTTTGCATGCGGAAGGTGCCCCTGCGCAGGTGCAGAGACTTTGCGTTGATTCTGGAATGGATGAGGCTACGGGTCAGATCGTATATAAGTATCAGGTGACCCCAGGTATTAATACGATGAGTAGCGTAAGAGAACTGCTGGTAGAATCTGGAGTTGTTGCATAGGTGAAACCATAGGTGGAGCCATAGGTGGAGCCATAGGTGAAGCCATGCGGTAAGAACCCCCCTTAAATCTTAGGCCTCAGACATAGAATGAACGATTCCCTGATGGTCGGCATAGTTCTTACACTTGTATTTGGTGCTGTAATTTTCTATCTATACAATCGTCTCTCAATGACGGAGAGAAAGATGGGTCTCTTTGAGGGCGTGCTAACTGATCTAAAAATAATGATGGATTCTGCTCCCTATGTCTCTGGCCCCCCTTCTGAGGGGCGACCTATGAGTGAATTCGAACCCACTCCCGAATATCTAAACGCCATTTCCGGCCCCTTTCCCCTAAAGGAAGAGGAAGTAGAGGAGGTTCAGGAGGAATACAAGCAAGCTATGGAGCAGGCTATGGAGCAGCCGATAAAGTCTCTTCAGATTGATGAGCTCGCTGGAGTTCCTCTAACTGCCACAAATGCAATTAATGTAACAAAACTATCTCCGGAGCTAGAACTTATGTCAATTAAGGAGCTCAAGCAGCTTGCTAAGGAGAAGGGTCTAACCGTGGCTGAGGGGGCCAGAAAGAAGACACTTGTTGATCTTCTCAAGGCACACGAGTCATCTGATGCTGCAGGATCAAATGGAGTTCAGGGAACTCTACTTTCCAGTATGGATGGGCCTGAGCTTGCAGGAGGTGCACCACTTGATTCCCTAAGCTCTTAGTAGATGGATTCTCAACGATTTGTAAAACCAACATATCCCGATTTCAGTCCAAAACTTAATTGGGATATGCTGAAGGAAGCTGAAAAACGTGTATCAGTCCCCGATAAGAGAACTGAACCAGTTGAAGATGTAAGATATCCTGGATATGCTTCTATCATGTCTGATGCCCGTCTAGTTACTGATTATAAGTCCCAATGCGAAAACAATGTAGTTCCATCAGAATATGGTAATTCTTTTAGGTCTTGGCTTCAGCATCATTCCGACGGATTTATTCAAGTTTCCAGACATAGGCAGGCTGAGCGTGCAGGATCTTACTATTATAATGCAGTATACCCCCCTCCACCAAAGCAATTACAACGCTGCGATGAGTTCGATTGCACATTTAGTCGCACCGACTTGAAAGATGGTCTTGGCCTAGAGAGACGTGAAGTTGTTCCCGAGCTATTCGGAACCTTTGCAGCTCATACAAATAACGCACCTATGAAGCGTGTTTTCTTAACTGATAAGTTCGAAGGAGGGCGTAATACTCCTCGTGGGCGTAAGTATAAGGACCTAGGCACGGAACCTGCAAATCCTAGAGCTGCAGGATATGGTGCAAGCGGCTAGATTAGTTCCAAGTATAAAATTGACCTATATATTATTTATTTATTGTGTAAATAAATAATGTATTTTCCAAGCGTGCAAACCATTAAGGCCGCATATCATAATATTCAACGTATCTTGAAAACAACCCCTCTGCAATTTAATAATGAATTATCGAAACGACATTCGGCCAAAATATTTCTGAAACGCGAAGATCTCACACCAGTGCGTTCTTACAAAATTCGCGGAGCATACAATAAATTAACATCTATAAAAACACAAACAATTGTATCATGTTCAGCAGGTAATCATGCACAAGGTGTTGCATTAAGCTGTCAGCATCTTTCCATTAAGGGTAATATCTTCATGCCTACCAATACACCTCTGCAAAAAATAAATAAAGTAAAACAATTTGGAGGAAATCTAATAAATATTCACCTGGAAGGTTCTACTTTCGACCAGTCGTTTTATGCGGCAAAACAATTTTCAGAAAAGGAAGGCGGAGAATTTATTCACCCGTTTGATGATGAGAAAGTGATTGAAGGTCAGGGAACCGTTGGTTTAGAGCTTCTATCTCAATCAAAGAATCCAATTGATTATATATTTCTACCGGTGGGTGGAGGAGGATTAGCTGCTGGTGTATCCTCTTATATTAAAGCGATATCACCTTCCACCAAAATAATCGGGGTAGAACCTCTAGGCGCTCCATCAATGACTGAAGCGTTTAAGAATAACAAGGTAGTAATTTTAGATTCTATAACTACCTTTGTTGATGGGGCATCTGTAAAAAAAGTTGGCGACCTTAACTTTCCTATTTGCAAGAAATATTTAGATAAACTTTTACTAATCGATGAAGGCCATGTATGCTCTAAAATTCTGCAAATGTATAATGAGCATGGATTCATTATTGAACCTGCAGGTGTCTTATCACTGTGTGCATTAGATACGATGGGTCCCGATATTAAGAATAAAAATGTGGTCTGTATTGTTTCTGGAGGCAATTCAGATGTATTTCGTATGCCTGATATTTTAGAGAGATCGCTAGTATATGAGGGGTTGAAACATTATTTTAGAATTGAGTTTCCTCAACGACCAGGAGCTCTTAAGGAATTTATTATGCAAGTAATGGGAAAGGATGATGATATTATATATTTTAGATATACTCGTTTAATCAATAGGGAAACTGGGCCAGTAATTATAGGTATCCAGTTAAAACAAAAGGGTGATTTAGCTCGCCTTATACAAAATATGAATGATGCTGGGATTATTTATAAGAGATCAAATAGTATAGAATAGTGAAAACAATCAACCTAAAGTCGCATGAGTCTAGAGCATATATATGCTCGCCCTTGATATAGGAATTAAGCATCTGGCCTACTGTTGTGCCGATGTTCAGGTTGATTTATCAGGCGCTAACGCAAGCACAATCACCAAGGCGCCCCATATAAAACACTGGGCCCTAGTAAACCTACAGGATCTGAATGATACTGCTAAGCCTACTTGTCATTTGTGCACGAAGCCTCCGAAGGCTAGGGCTCCTGAAGGGCTAGTCTGTGGTCGCCATCTGAAGAAGGACGCGCAGATTTTTGATGAGGCCACTGGTGAGCCCATTAAGAAGCCGCCGACCATTGGGCAGCTCCAGGCATTCTTGAAGGCTAAGGGTCTTGACACAAAGGGACAGAGACCTGTGCTCTTGGCTCGCGCGGAGACAATTGCAGTGATGCCTCTAGTGAAACAGAAGAGCACTGCGTCATTTGCAGATAATACCACAAATCTACATGATGCTATTCGCGGCTGGATTACACGTGACTGGGCTCACCTGGGCTCAGTCAAGGATGTCTATATTGAGCACCAGCCTGTTCTAAAGAATCCAGTAATGAAGACAGTGCAGCTGCTCATTTTTGCTTCTCTGAGAGAACGATTCCTGGCTGCACGTAGGCAGGTAGCCTTCCACTTCGTCCATGCAGGCAAGAAAGTAAAGGGAGCCGAAGTGGGCGATGCGGGCTACAAGGATCGTAAGGCAGGTGGAGAAGATAGGGCTAAGCTGTATCTAGGAAAATTCCCATTTGACTCCGAACAGCATAAGTGGCTCGTGTGGTGGCAGGGGCAGCATAAGAAGGATGACTTGGCTGATACTCTGTGTATGTGTCTGGATGCATGCTAGTTTTTTAATTGTGTAAAAATTGACAAATCTATGAATGATTTTTAAAATATTACAATGACAACGGTATTAAATACATCCTTCTTAGAAAAGAGTGACGCCGATAAAGATATATGGATTAATGAAAATTCTCCAGGTGTGACATATAATCATGCTCAGAGAAGGGCGATTCGATTATTCCTTTCTAGAAATAATATCGTTATTTCTGGACCTCCTGGAACAGGAAAAACATTTGTTTCAAATCAATGCTTCAAGCTGTATAAGATACTTTATCCAGATAACAATTTTGAAAGGACTGCTACAACTGGTATGGCAAGTACTCATATCAGCATTGACTCTACGCAAGGTAAGACATTCTACAGGTGGCTTCATAGTGGATCCGATAGTCTGAGGTCGCATACAGAGCATTTCAAATCTCGCCTATCAAGTGATACCTCTAAACTGGCTCTAGTAGGTACTCAAGCGCTACAGATTGATGAGGCATCAATGCTGAATGAGACAGCCTATGGATTTGTAGAACAGGTTGCCCGTCGGGCAAGAAATAATAGGTCACATATGGGTGGTATTCAGTGTTTGCTTTCAGGAGATATCATGCAGCTTGCAGTGATTGATCCACCTCAAGGACCAGGTGCTCAGAGGGATATCCCAGTTCCAGTTACGGGAATTCTTGAGAATATCCCTGGCGAGTATGAAGTAGTTATTCTAACAGAACTTGTTAGATCCTCTACCGATAAATTACATCAGGCCCTCTTGAAGGCACTAGTTCAAAAAGACCCTAATACCCGTAAACGGGCGCTACATATCTTAAATTCCTTATGTTATCATGAGTATCTCACATCATTCAATGGAGTAGTGGACGATGCTAGAGAAAGAGGTGCTACTATTATTACTCCATCTAATGAACGTGTACGGTGTTATGTTGCAATTGAAGAAGTTGGGCTCAAGAAAAAGTATCCAGAAGGGCCCACTAAGATTTCTCGGGCTCGTAAATTACATAATTGGGATTCTCTTTCAACGAAGGCTAAGAAAATATTGGAGAATGAGGAGGGTTTAGAGAGAGAAGAGAAATGGATTCAAGACATGAACACATTTGAAATGGAACTACATTTATATCCTGGGCAAAATGTAATGATTCGGAGAAACAGTGATGAATACAAGAATGGCGAGGTTTCTAGATTCTTAGAAGTTGTAATAGAGGAGAGTGTTACTAAAATCAGGGTTGAAAGGTATTCTGATAAGAAAATATTGATAATTGATCCTATAGAGCATACTAGTGAATATGTTATTACAGTAGGGTATGAGCAGATTCCAGTTGTTCGTAACTCTGCCTCGTCAATTCATAAGATTCAGGGTAGTACTCTCCCTAACGGTGTTATCTTTGATCCATATAAGATTGAGTTCTTTGGAAAGCATATTGCCAGAATGCTATACGTGGCATGTTCCCGCACAACAGATTTAAAGTCTATAGTGCTAACAGACAAGATTGATGTAAATTTGATAGTTCTACCCGAGGTTCAGGCGGAGCTTGAAAATATCTGGGCATTAGGGTATATGGCAGATTATCCAACTATTAGCCTTTTAGAGTTGGAAACTATATATAAAGATTACTGTAACACTAAGTAAGTTCATGCCGATAAAATTGAAAATACTTGCCCGCCATGCAACCCTCATACAACCATGGCATCCCCACTCACACATGCACTCTGGACCAAGACGAATGCATTTGCCAAGTGCACCACCAAATGTACCCAAGTAGAGTACTACAGAAACATGAATGCTGCTGCCGAGACACTTCAACTTGTCGCTCTCACTCCGAAGCCCTTCGGAACTGAGGCCGAGAATATCATTGTGGAGTGCTTTGGTCTGGAGCCGCGTGAGAATAGTCAGCACGACGGCAAGCTGGCAGGCAAGAAGCTGGAGGTCAAGTGCGCCAGGTGGCATGCTGTAGGTGGTGACTGCAACTGGTTACATCTGGAGGAGGGTCATGATTTCCAGTATGTAATCTTTGCTCTTCTTGACTTCCATGATTGGAAGTGCTGGATCATGACCAAGGCGAGACTCTTTGGCGAGATGAGGGAGAAGGGCATCCTGAAAAAACAGGGAGAGGAGGGCTGGACCGTGAACAAGTCCAAGATTCAGCAGTATCTAACGCAGATTCAGTCCAAGGCGAATATCTTGCAATTCATGCAGGAGAATCCTGTCGTCTGAAGCAAAATGTCTCCTCTTCAGAACCCCGCTTCTCTTCACCATCCTCAATACGTTTTCCACCTGGACGCCCTGATCCTGTCATAGTAACAGTCTTAATTAGCTCCCATCCTGCATCTTTATGGATTTTTTTAGTAACATCTGCCAGCAGATATTTCTTATCAGACTTAAAATTCTTAACACTCCAGCAACTTACGCCACCTTCCTTCAAACACGCTAGACATCCAAGAATAACAACTTTTAGCCATTTCTCTGTCCAGGTATCCCATGTGGTATAGACGCAGGTTGACTGATCGCCGGCTGTATATAGCTCAAGATTAAAGTAAGGTGGGCTTGTCAAAATGAGATCAAACTTTTCCATAGTTGCAAGTTCAGCTAAGGCAACTTCTGCTGGTTTCTCAAGGATACGTCCACGGGATCTTACTGCTTGAGGAATAGAAGTATCTTCCAGAATACCTCGTAGCCCTTTAGAGGTATTTGGATCAGGTTCACAACCAACATAATAGGTTTCTTTTGAAGCTGATAGGCTTCCAAGGATTCTACCACCCCACCCAGTGCATGGATCTAAAACACGCTTTGCTCCATAATACTGAACAATTGCCTTAGATGTAACAGTTCTATATTTAGTAACATTACCAAGTCCACAGGTCATAACTATCATACGTCTAATCTCAGATTTATAAGGTGTTGAATGCATTTGAAGATTCTGCATTAATGCCTTTTCAATTAACTCTTGATTAAATAAACTTTTCACTGATACACCCTTATAATTTTTTACATCATAGAAGTGTGGCATATAATGATCAAGTATCTTATGACCAGGTCTAGTTCTTGTATCAATTGAACAAATAGAGCCATTACTAATCACTTCCTTTTTTTCAAGAGATAACCAATCCTTTGTTAATTCGTCCTTACTATAGCTATCAATCAAGATGGTATTTGGAGAGTCTACAATTTGTGCAGCAATCTTTGCAAGTTTTAAGCGAATATATGGTTCTTTCTCTACTGTTAAATCACCCTTTGGTATAGATTCCTCAGAAAGGTGATATTTTTCTTGTATAAGAAATTTACGTAATGCAAAACGCTTATTTAAAATTGCACTAAGTAAAAGTTCGGGCTCCATTCTACCGGAATTCTCGAAAATCTTCGAGTCAATTTTTATAAGTAGATAAGCTTTATTTTAGCTACCATGTAAAATTGAACCCCAGGCCTTTTAAAATACCAAATACAAATGGGTCAATATTATCTTGCAGTCTTTCTTGCCGAGGACGGAAAATACATTCGCGCCTTCGCAAGTCCCCACAATTATAATAACGGTGCAAAACTCATAGAGCATTCTTATGTTGGCAATACATTCATGGATGCTGTAGAATTCATGTTGAGCCCCAGCGGAATGTTCTACAAGTCAAGGCTAGTCTGGGCAGGTGATTATGCTGACCCAGAAGAGTCTGGAGATAACCTGCATACAATGGCCTTTCAAGCAGAGCATAAGATGATTCTTATTAATAAGAAGACTAACTGCCGTTATTTCTTGAATCACACAAAAAGGCTCTTCATAGATAAGGATAAGCTAGAAGATATTCATCCACTTTCCCTTCTGACCTGCGAGGGAAATGGCCGTGGTGGAGGGGATTATCATGGCTCAGATGAGCACCTATGCGGATCATGGGCACGCGATATAATTTCTATGGAGTCATCTGATAATGGCTATACTGAGTATATTCATGGATTTGGTAAGTGAAGTTAGAGAAAGGCTGGAGGCTGACGGCGAGTGTAAACCGTCAGATTTCTATCCTTTTTTGATCCCTTGTAGAAATTAATATAGGAAGTGAGGGGATCATTAGGCACACGATATATAGGGTCCATGGCCACTGCAAATCCATTTCTAGAACCATCTGGAATTGCTGGCACATTTGCCTTCAACCATGCTGCATGAGCCTTGCATGAATGAATGCGACCAGGCCAGCGAAATTCATACTCTTCTGCAAGAGCTAAAGCCAGTTCTGCAAGCCACAAGTAATTACCAGTGCACTGACGAACCCAGATAGTGCAAGGATGATGCAAGTGGACCGGACGATAGCCCGATTCATTCTGATCCTTTGAGCACTTGCGCTTAGGAGCAGTCAACATGTGCTCAGGAACAGATAAGGCTTTCTGGGCCTTTGCTAGCCTAACTGCAGCCTTCTCTTTCAAGAGCTCAGGATGCACCGCTGTCCAATGAGCAGAATATAGCATTTGACAAGACTCCAAAATCATCTTAATTACATGCTTATCTCCATGAGCCTGAGCAGCCTCCTTAGGATTTATGCTAAGAATAAAGATGTTCATGTTAGTTGCATCTAACATAAACATTTTACAGTTCAATTTTTTCAGCAAGTTATAACTCGATTTGATAAGACTTATAAATCTACTAAAATAATGCCAGCCGTACAAAGAAATATACCTAGCCAATTAGTGAGGCTAATTTTTTCACCAAAATAAAATGCACCTATCACTGCAATTAAAACACTACTTATTGAATCCCATAGAATATTCAGAATTGCCATTCCTTTAACGGGTAATCCCTTGAAAAATAATAGAGGCTGCAGAGAATAAATTCCCATTGTTAAAGGAAGAATATACGGGCTTGTTAGGGCAGATATACTTTTAAGTTTTAGAAGTGTCATTATTATCACATCTAGTGACGCCATTGCCACAGCATAGACGATTGCATACATCTATATTTCTATAGAGATTATTAGACCAATGCAGAATATAGCGAAATGGCTTACATGCAATTGGGCTCTTCATACCCGTATTCATCAAGCTCTTGATAATTAGAATATGGGTTTGATGGAAGTGACGGAGGTGCTGGAAATGATGGGCATGCTGGGCATGGTGGGCATATTGTAGGAGGTAGACATGTTGGACACTTTGGACATGTTGCAGGAGATGGGCATACTGTAGGAGGTGGGCATACTGTAGGAGGCGGGCATATTGTAGAAGGTGTAACTTGTGGTGTTGCAGAATAATAAAATGTCTGATTACGATCTACCTTGGTAAGGGATGTATTTAACTGTATAAAAATAGCATCGTATAATGATCCATAATTTGATTTAGCAAAACGATACCATAATATAGTTGTATTTGGTGGAACGTTATCACCGGTGATACTCCATCCTACCGCAGCTGGATAGGGCGGAAATTTATTATCATTTATAAGACAAATATGGGAATTTTGAAGTCCAGTTTTACCACCAGGATTATCTCCTCCATTAAATATAAATTCTTCTCCCCTTTGAACATATGTTAATGGAGATCCGGTATATGTAGAAAACCCATCAGTTGTTCGGTTTAGAAATAATGCTATGAGTAATACTATAATTGCTGAAAATAATGATATTTTCGCATTACGAGTTTTTAAATATACTGCAAGCATTCCTACAAATATTAATGTAAAAAATACAAATTTAAATAGTTCTAATCTTTCTACTAGTTTCATTACCCTAATTTATTCTTAGAAATTATACTTCAAAGAACTTCTCATGATCCCTTGGCTTTATTTCACCCATGGGATACGCAGCAGCCAAGTCGGTGCCCTTGATAAAACGCACTCTTATCTCCGGAAATTTAACATTGCTCACAATAACATAATTGAGACCCTTAGATTTCTCATCAAATACTGCCTTATCAAAGTGGCGCCCCTGACCAATCATATTTGACGGCATGAACTTGCACCCCCTGGCCGTGAATGTCTTCTGCTCGTATTTTACTTGAGGGTCCTGGGGGTCCACAAGATCATGACCCTTACAGCCTGTAACGTGTGTTAGACCATAATCCTGGGCTAACATACGCTCCATAAAATGTGAGAAAATCCTGCCGTCACTAAAGAGCTCCTTGAGAACTTCTTGAGACAAGGTGCCAAAGGCAACGCCCTGGATTGTGCTAGTGAACGTCTTATTGAATGCAATTTGCTGCATTGTTAAATCTAGGTATACTATATAAACAGTGGGTAGCAGTTCAATTTTTTGTCTAAACATGGCTAGTATGAGACAAGCCCTAGCCGCCTTTCTAAAGAAACCAACCGTATTTAGTGCTCTGACAAAGCCAGGTCTAAGGCCACCCAAGGTTGCTCTAGTGCAAACAGATGGTTCATTTTCTACTGAGCTCGTGGAGATGTCTAGAACCGCAGTGCTCTTGAGAACACCAGATGCCCTAGATTATAGTCTCGTAGATACATATACAGACCACTGGAATTCTACTGAATCTGAATGGGCCTCTGTTCTCAATGGCGTCCAATTCGCCTTGAAGAAAGATCAGGGGTCAGTTGAACTGGAAAATGACTGCCTACCTGTAATGAAGCACCTCGTTGCAAAACATCCTCCTACAAAATCCTATTTAGCTGATTATTATGCCGCAATCATGAAAGAAGCCAAAAAAATGGAATATTTAGGAGTCCGGTGGATACCACGGGAACTAAATAGAGCTGATGACTTTTTTCGTATATAGATACGAAGTGATATTAAGTAAGGCTGACATTATCTGTTCTAAACCGAGTGTCATATGAATGGAAGTTATAATACCCACCATGGGTCTTATAAAATCCAAGTCGTTCATACCAGCCATGAAGTTCCTTGCGCGCAGGATATAGGTGAATGCTACGCCGATGTTTCTTGATTTCTTCCAGGAATGCCTTTACGATAGCAGTGCCAAGACCCTTACCTCTAGATGAAGAATCTAGGGCAATATAATCTACGTAGAGATTATCCTTATTCCGTGCGTGATATGAAGTTATAATAAAGCCGATGAGATTCTTGTCAAGAGGATCAAGAAATGCATAGCTTTCTTCCTTTGACCTATTATGCCAGGAAATATTCAGGGAGTTTACTGGGAAGGCCTCTGGGTCAAAGGTATTCTTGAATAATTCCTTCACTGCACGATAATGGGATTCCTCAAGTATTACGTGCATTTAGTTTTGATATGTTTTAATGCTAAAACAAGTGGGCCCAGTGACTTCAATTTTATTACAAGGGGTGCATAATATTATCTAAGAAAGAAGCATACTCACAGGAATATGTATAGGCACCGTGTGAATCTGAGTATTATTTCCATAGGGGTGAGAGGAAGGTAGCTTACCAACTATATCCTCAGAAATAACCTTGGTAATCTGAGCCTCCTTTGGCGGAATTCTATAGACACGAAGAACTTTGGGAGTCTTCAATTCTGCAGAAGTTAGGATAAGGGCATAAAACTGCTTGAACATATTGGAGTTCTTCTGGCACATCTAGTATTATATAGTAATGGACTCTTAAGGTCGTATGTTTCAGATGAAAACAAGGATATTTTTGCCGGCTTTTTCCAAAAGCCGCGTCCGTCGCATCTGAAAGATGTGACGGCAATAGTAGAAAATCCTGAGACAGGATTTTCTGCGTCTAAAGCCTTCTCTAAAAAAGACATTAGTAACGGAGAAGGATGAATGTTAGTATCCAGGAAATGCAGTCTGTAGCGTCTGACATGGGCCCCCCTATCAATATTTCCTCTGAGATTGGAAATGTCATTGAGGTAACTGAACTCAGTGATGATCTCGGCCTTAACCTTCTAGCAAACCAGACTCGCTCCAAGCCCGAGGGAACGCAGAGTTTTGGCTCTGCTCCTATCCGGCTTTCCGTTCCGGATGAGATAAAGCCCATCCAGTTTGACACTCTTGAGCCAATTGACCTTAATACCTTTGGAAATACATTCAGCGGACCTACTGATACAGGATCTAGTTCTTCTTCTGCACAAGCCTTACCTCAAATTAGTATATCAAAGGAGGCTAGTCCCTATAATAACTATCAGTCAAGTTCTGCACCTTCTATCTCTCTGACTCCTGCCCCCCCGCGTGATCTAGAGAAGGAGAGGCAGGAGAAGATTGAATATCTGAATAAGCTACAGCGTCTTGAGTCTAAGGGGTATCCTATAAGCAAGCGGTTCACCATGGATAACTCCTTTGAGGAAATCAAGCAGGAATACACGAGGCTTGTCGATGCCAGAAATCTGGAGGGATCTCTCAAGTTCCAGCGTCAGATGCTTATGGGTGCAATTACTGGACTTGAGTGGATTAATGACAAGTTTGACCCCTTTGACATAAAGCTAGAGGGCTGGTCTGAGTCTGTCCACACAAATGTGGAGGATTTCGATGAGATATTCGAGGAGCTATACGATAAGTATAAGGACCGTGGTAAGATGGCTCCTGAGATGCGCCTAATGATGGCAGTCGCTGGGAGTGGATTTATGTGCCACGTGAGCAACTCCTTCTTTAGACAGAAGATGCCAACCATGGACGATGTTCTAAAGAGCAACCCTATGCTGGCCAAGCAGATGGCTCAGGCTGCTGCAGCCCAGGCGGGCCCTGGCTTCGGAAATTTTATGGGAATGGCAATGGGTATGCCTGGAATGCCCCCACCTGGGGCACAGGGAATGGGAGGAAACCAAGCACCTCCTAATATGCCAGCATCTGCAATGGCTATGGATCCTCCTGGGCCCACCGGTGGATTCTTCGGATCTAGTGGCAGATCTCCAGCTAACCCAAGTCAGATGTCTTCTGGCTCTGCTGGAGTAGCAGTAGATCCTGGGCAGAGACGTGAGATGAAGGGACCTTCTGGCGTTGACGATATTCTGAGAACATTTGAGGATGTTCGCAAGGCTGAGATGGAATCCATTGGGGTTCGCTCAATGCCTATAAATGTGACGATGCCTACTCAGCAGCAGCCGGCAATGGTTGCAGTTTCTGAGCTTCAGAGTGTAGCCAGTGACGAGTATAGCCAGGCAGATTCTACACGCTCTGGAATGAATAGGCGCAGGGCAGGGCGTAGGCCCGCACCAGTTGGCTCTACGGTGAGCCTAGATGTATAATGATTTATTGAGTTAGTTGTATTCTTTATAACATAATAATTCTAAGTATAAATAGATATGCCAGAGGTTATAACAAGAAAATTAAGCCCAGGAAAAAAATCTGCGTATAAAAATAACTGGAGAACCCGTCGTAATAAGCAAACCGGTCCTCGGCGCAATATATCTCCTTTACATCCAACGCATAAAGCAAAATCAAGTAAGGCCGCAAGCAAGCCCTGGAATTCTAATTCTAATAGTGACGGGCACCCGGATCATTAAGCCTAGCTAGTAAATTTGACTATAAAGTAATATATGAGCTTAGTAAGCCCATATGTTACCTATACTACCTAATAAATGGGTCTACAATGAAAAGGTCCCATTTAATGAGAGTAATCTTGTAGAATTTAAGAGGGTTTCCATATTTACTGGTCTCTTCACTCTCAAGTCAATCCGAGGTTCTGGGCTCCCTAAATATAAGGAAACCATTCACGCCTTTCTCAATGGTGCAGGAGGGTATCTAATTATGGGAATTCTAGATGATGGCACAATTGTAGGAGGTGAAAATCTAACTCCCGAATTCTTAGATAGATTTAACCTCTGGATTGATTCATGCTATGGAACCTTTACGTGTAAGGATGGAGGACCCATTGACCCATGTAAGATACAAATGAAAATTCATACGTTTCCAGTGCATTGTGCCCCAACTACAGCTCATATCCTAGTCGTCGAAGTAATTAATAAGGGTGTTCCGCTTAATATTATGAATCGCTCTGGTGTAATTATATATAGGCTTAATGCCAGCAATTATAAGATGATTACTGAGCCCGTTTATAAGAAACGTGATGTCAAAGGAATGATTCAATCAATACAAGCGCATATGCAACAAATCATTGATGAGAAACACCGAGCTCTGGAAGATCTCCAGGAGAAACATCACGATGATATTAAGGCTGTTATAAGACGAGAAAGTAAGGTTACTCGTAGTTATGTAGAGAAAATAAGTGAGAGTCTGTATACAAAATACAAGATTGAGCAGGAGAACCAGGGTCTATGTGGAAAGATAATGCAATTTATCGGCCTTGCAATTAAATTCTAAGGAGTGAATTAGAAATTTTAATTTTTTGGTTTAGCTCTTTGTCTTTAAAATTTCCGCAGCAGGACAGAATTCATAAAATGGCTCCCTATCTTCCTTCTTCATATACCACGTATTGTGAGCCCCAAAACTTCGTTTGGAAAAAGAATCCTGTGTGCAGAAATTTGCCAGAACTTCTGCACTCTCTGGCTTATTCAGAGACTGTTCCACGCAATTTGAGTAAAAGACATCCTCTGGATAATCTGCAGCAATGCCAGGATATTTCCTAATACATTGTTTCTGAAAGGAATTCTTCCTAAAACTCAATCCACCAATCCCATAAAATGAATTTCCCTTAGAATAATCATTACCCCAAATATCTTTTTTATTACCAATTGCACCAGCATATGAACCGCATCCAATATAATCATATTTCATAAAATCTCTAATTTTAAACTGAGAAGCTGGACATAAAACAGAATCCGTCTGAAATACCAGTATATTCTCGGCCTTCACTTTATTCCAGAAATCTAGGCTCTTAAATAAGGCATTATATCCATCGCCATCTAGATTATCTGTTTCTAAAGGAACTAAATAAACCCTGCGCCCCCTTATATTTGCAGTAGCCTCTTTGGCATATGAAGCAGTGGCTGCAGATTTACCATGGAAGACATAAAGATCCCAACTCTTACACATATTTTTATCAAAATTCTCACATACATATTGCAAATACTTGTGCTTCCTCGGTTCTACTATGACCATAGCATTCTGCCCTAGAAGGCCGGAATAGTGTATCAGATAAAGTAAAATAATGATACTAACAGTTATAACTCCTAGTATAATTGTATTTTCTTCTAAGAAAAGCCATGATGCTGGCCATTGCATAGCTATCTACTTATTGCCCCCATAATCCACGCATAACCTTATTATATTGATCATGAGATTTCAAACCAAAGGTTGTATTTACTTCATCCGCTTTATCTACTGGTGCTAATTTAGCAGCCTTATCCTGTAAAGATTTTAAGATAGAACTTTCCTCAGGAGTGAGTGTAAGAGTCGGTTCTTTACTCTTTGTCTTACATGTTGCATTGTAAATGCCTCCCTTTCCAAAAATACACAAACTGCTATTTTCATTAAATAGATAACCAATGCATAAAATTACTATAAAAGAAAGCCATGCAGCTGTGATCAGATTTCTTGTAGCTAAGAAAAAGATCATAAAAATTATAATACGTCTGAACCATGGTTGATTTAAGTATTTTTCTTGCTCCTTTGTAACTTCAAAAGGAAGGAAACGTCCACCAATATTAAGCGCAAACATTGCAGTTGCAAGGGCATAAGGAGAAGATGCGATTTTTGCCATTGTTGCTTCAAAAGGTCCACTAGGTGGAGGAACCGCTGGTGGAGGACCAGAGAAACTCATCTATATCCTTTTATCAATAAAAAATCAGAATAAGTGTCTTAGGAGATTTGTATCATATTAGCAATATACATTGAAACAGCCAAAGCTGTAAGAATACCAACACGCGGACACCATTCAGCCCCTAGCCATATACTAAATAAAAATACTATTCTCCACAAAGGAGATTCCCAAAGTGCAACCATTGTTGACGGATATGCCATCCGGAGAGCAAGGCTTTCAAATACATTCCATCCTAGGAGCAAGAATATCATAAACATACGTAATGTGATATCCATACCTCCATGAGGTTCCAGCACTTTTGAACTTTCATCCATCTTACTTTATATATATGTTTCTATTTGTATTAAGGGAGATTCTACTTATATGAAGAAGATGAAGAGCGTTCATGTGGATTTGATTCAGTTGATAACGTTGATGAAGATGATCTTACATCACTGCCTTTTGATGCCGAAGTTGTAATACGATCGGAAGAAATTGCGACGGGGCTTTCACCTAGAACTCTTTCAATAAACCATCTGTGCGAATTTGAAATGATTTTGGTTGAATTATCCGTTCCGTCCGATGTATCACTAAATCCTTCAGACGAATCCTGCTTTTGTAGCCGTGCAAAAATAATGAGAGATACTACACCTGCTAAAAGTCCAGTAGACCAATCAGTGAGAATTGCAATTAGAAATGGTAAAATAAAGAATAATGATCTGCCTAGTATATTATCAAGGAAATCTAAAGACTTCCGGGGAGCAATTTCAATAAAGGAACCTAATATAACTAAGCCTGCAACAGATAATACAGTAAGTGGCCAATGAAGAACCGAGTGGGTATTTGTGGCCCATGAGAATAAACTCATATCAATATCATCGGCTGCAGTTAAATTATCTCTGCTTCCAGATTGACTTTTAGCTACTGGTGAAGAAGCATTGCTTCTTGTTTCACTAAATGCCCTTGGCGATGAAGCATTGCTTCTAGTTTCACTAAATGCCCTTGGTGATGAAGCATTACTTATGACCCTTGGCGATGAAGCATTGCTTCTTGTTTCACTAAATGCCCTTGGAGAGGAAGCTTCGCTTAAAGCCTTTGGCGATGAAAGAGGACTAGCCATTCTGTTAGAACCCAAAAGTTTTAATCAGATAAAAAGACATAGGTGGAACTTAGATGGAGTACGCCTCTATAGAGGATGCATTTCCACAATTAGAAAAGAAAGATAAACGTCGCCATAAGAAAAAGGAAGGCTTTCAAGCATACGAATTACCTCCAACGGACCCAGATCGTCCGGCTGTAGAAAGAATGCCAGAAGTTCCACCAATCAATGCAGCGCCTAATGATGATGAATATGCAGATGAAAGAAGTAAGCAGTTAAAGAAATTTACCGTTAATAATTCACTACCTTCACCAACATCAATTGTTGCTTCTATAAAGCCAAGCTTCTTTGGAGCAGAACCATTTACTAACCCCAGTGAGGACACTATTGCATTATATAATCCTAATGTCACAAAGCAAAGCGGATATATGCTTGATGCAGACTTTACCAAGTCATTTGAAGAAAGTGGATTTGGAAAATCTGGAGGGAAACCGGTGCTTACCCCCGAACTCCGGCAACGCTGGAAGTCTCTATCATCAGATCGTATAGAGACTTCATTTACAAGTAATTCAGAGAAAAAAGAAGAACATATAAATGTTGATATGCAGGCAATGCGTTCAAAACTAGATACACTTATGGCACGCTTAGATGATCTAGAAAATAGAACAGAGAGTGTAAATCCACAGCTCGAAATGTTATCATTTATTATGACTGGACTATTCTTAATGTTTGCTCTTGATTTGACTGTGAAAAAGCTATCAAGATAGCTTTTAACCTTCGGTGAAGAAATTAGCTCGCTAATTTCCAGGCCTTCGGTGAAGAAATTAGCTCGCTAATTTCCAGGCCTGTAGCCAAAAATACAACTGAAATGCGCAAATTATCAATATATTATTGATAATTGCACAATAAATGCAGAATATATTCTTCTTTTCTTCCCAGAAACCTGAAACATATCCAATAATTGATTCACATTATACCTGGTATCCAATTCATAATAAGCTAACCTTTGAAGAATTCTCCGAACTCTGGCATAAGAAACAGCCATATGCAATTTATTCCTACGGTGACTTAACACAATGGAACTATCTTTCTCGCATTTTTAATGTCCGCAAACGCTGGATCCATTTACATAGCTTGCCAACAGAATTAAATGTAATTTCAAACGTTTTCTCAAGTATCATGGGTCATCAATATGATTCTCATCATCCTCTTATTTCAGTTATCACGTCAACATTTCACAGCAAGGAAAAGATCTTAAGACCATGGAATAGCCTCCGATCACAAACTTACACAAATTGGGAATGGATTGTCTGGGATGATTCTAAGGATAATTTAACCTATGGCGATCTCCTTGAAATGAAGAAGAAAGATCTGAGAATGCGTGTATATAAGGCACCTGAACCTAATGGATCAATCGGTGAAATGAAGCGCCTGGCTGCAGGAGTATCCTATGGCGACTTCATCGTTGAATTAGATCACGATGATGAATTACATCCTGAACTATTCCAGTGGCTAATTGATGCATCAATGAAACATAAGGAGGCCGACTTTTTCTATTGTAATACTGCCGAATTATTTGAAGACACCCTAAAATCACATTCTTATGGAGATTATTTCGCCTACGGATATGGATCAAATATAAATATATGGTCAGAAAAATATAATCAATGGATAACACAAATCGATAATGGTCCGCAAAATGCAGTTACCCTTAGACACCTAATAGGTCTACCAAATCATATAAGAGTCTGGAGAACTACCTTTTATGATAAGATTGGAAAACATAATCCGAGGCTTTCTGTTTCAGATGATTATGATTTACTAATACGAAGTTATATTCACGGAAAATGGTGCCATATCAGAAAATGTGGATATTATCAATATAGAAATACGGATGGTAATTTTACCTTTATTCGTAATAGCCTTATACAACATAACGTCAAATATCTTTATGAACACTACAAATCACAGCTTCCACCGATTCCCGAAGGTCATAAATTTCAACCATTCTGGAAGAGTGATGATGGAAACTATCCAGTAACCCACTTGACATATGATCCAGAACCGCATGAGTATTCAATTATAATGCTTGACGCTACCAAGGAGAAGATTGAAGCTATACTAAATCTTGGCGTTTCATTCCATATTTACATTGTAGGTCCCTGTCCTGACATACCAATTGAATGGAGAAAAAAGGTGAGTTGGTGGTGCCTTGGCACAGAAGATAAGGCCGAGAAAATTCGCTATATTAAGCGCAGCATTGCAACCGGCGCCACTGTGCTAACCGAGGATGAACTGGATAATATAAAAGTAGATACAAATCTCTCACAATTAAAACAAATCCACTCAAAACTAAGGCTGAAGCATGGAACATTTAATGACGAATTTCCAGAACAATTAATGGCTGTAAAATATTTAACAGGAAATGAGAAAGTTCTAGAATTAGGAGGTAATATTGGAAGAAACAGTCTAATTATTGCATATATTCTTGCACAAAGGGGTAGCAATTCCTTAGTAACATTAGAGTGTGATGATGATATTTCAGAAAAATTAAAAGAAAATCGTGAGATTAATGGTATGGACTTTTATATAGAAAATTCAGCCCTTTCACAAAGAAAACTAATTCAGAAAGGATGGAATACAATTGTTAGTGATACAGTATTAGAGGGTTATAAAAGTGTAAATACAATTACATTAAGTGAATTAATGGAAAAATATAAGATAGTATTTGATACACTTATTATAGATTGCGAAGGTGCATTTTATTATATTTTAAAAGATATGCCTGATATATTAAATAATATTAAACTTATTATAACTGAGAATGATTACCGCGATATTAATCACAAGAATTATATCGATACTATTCTCAAGGAAAATAATTTCTATGTAGACTATTTTGAAAAAGGTAGCAAAGAAGCACGGGACTTAAAATTTCCATGTTACTTAAATTTCTACGAAGTTTGGAAAAGAAATTAAGCAGGGCTAACGCTTCATATATTTTTAACTAAATATATGAAATTCTTTATAAGGGTTTCACAAAAATTATATTTGTGCTCTAAATTGATCTAATAAACTCCCATTGTAAATCCTTACAAATCTTTTCCCAAATCTTATCCTGTGCATAGAGCTTATCACGATTTTTCAGTAAAGGAAAACAGTGTAAGAAATCATCCAGTTCCAGAAGTTCGCACAACTTATAAAGCACATAGGAGTAAGACAAGAAATTAGAGCGCTCTGCTGGACAGTGCTTCTGAAATGATGGCTGGATTTCCTTAAAGAGATAACGCAACTTCTCCTCAGTCTCTCTACCCATAACTGGTGCAGTGTGACCATTGAGTCTACTCAAAATGTGTGGAACATGTTCATAGAAAGAATTATACTTGAGCTTCTTCAGAATCTCGCGTATCTTACTACGATTCAGCGATGATGCTTGTAAGCGCTCCTTCTTAATTTGCTCCTGAATGTGATCAAATACTTCCTCAGGTATTTCCGTGCTTTCCTTCGCCTGAAATTGTGCCAGCCACTCATTAAAATGATTAATGCGCTTATAGGCATAATAAGATACCTCGCGAGGAGGATCCTTGTAAGATGGCTTATCTGAATCCATCAAGATAAGCTTATGAAATCCACAGTGCGGGCAGGAGACCGTTGCATCATTAATGGAAATCTTCATATCTTCGCCGCATGCATCGCACATAAATGAGGTATCATTCAAGGCGTGCATGGATGGCCTGGAATAATGCGGGTCTATTCTCTGTAAATACTGATCTAAGAGCGTATCGCGGCGCAAGGTATCACCTTGTTCTTTATAGGTAGATGAATACGAATTAGAAGGAGGCTGAACCTTTGCCCCACTGATATCTTGTCTTGATGCATTCTCCAGAGCTTCAAAGACACTACCTGGCCGCGCCCTATCAGCTACCGATATTACATTATCGGCCCCACGATTAATTCTGTCCTGGATATCATAATACTGAAAGAGAAGATCACCTGTCTGTAAATAATAATCAAAGACTGCACCCTTCTCATCAATGGAATCTAGTTTTTCCCTAGTTTCCTTTATTTCCTGCTCAATCTGATAACGTTCTACATCACCCTGCTCTTTCTTATAGTCACCGCACAATTCATTATATTTGGCCTTTAGCATAGTTCCATGCTCACTAGAGTCCTTAATCTTAGCAAGATAGTGTTGGTGAACAGTATCTAGAGTTGTCCTGGCTTCTGGATTTGACCTTTTTGAAGGTCGTATCTTGAAGAATGGATCGTTCATGTACTAAGGAAATGCAATAGAGGTTCTTTAGCCCTATTATATAGTGCGGTAAGAAGAAATATATGGTTAGTCCGGTTGTTCATTGAAGATTGCGCCCTTATTGCCTTTAGACAAAATTGATTTCTCTAGGTAGTATTGAGTAGGCAGATGATATATACAAAAGAAAGCCTCAATGAAATCCTTTCAGAAGGTGGTGCCACTGGTATAGAGGAATATGATAGGTATTCCCAAAGGCTCCGAGTGAAGTTCCGGTGTGAATGCGGTGCAGAGACTTCAAAGCGCTTTGAGATGCTGGCACTCTATAGACTTCCTTATTGTGAAGGGTGCAGCTTGAAGGTAAAAGAAAAACGTAAACAAGCAACTAATCTAGAAAAATATGGCTGTATTAATACTGGTTCAGTTCAAGAAGTTAAAGATAAAATACAAAATTCATTTCATAAGAAATTTGGTTGCCATCCCAAGAAAACTAAGGATGTTCAAGATAAATGGAAGGCAACTTGCCTAGAAAAATATGGAGGTCATCCTAATCAAAATAAGGAAGTGCAAGTAAAATCAGAAGCTACATCATATCATTATAAGGATTATATGATGCCCACAGGAAATGTAGTTAAATACCAGGGCTATGAGAATTTAGCCCTAGATGAGTTAGTGCAATTATATGATGAAGAAGATATTTGTATAGGGAGGTCTAACATACCAACTATAGATTATTATATTGATGAGAAGAAGCATGTTTACTTTCCAGACTTCTATATAAAATCAGAAAACAAGATAATTGAAGTAAAGTCTGAGTGGACTATTAAGCTATTAAGAGCAAATATTGAAGAGAAAGCTCAGGCCACTGTGAAGGCTGGATACAGCTATGAAATTTGGGTTTACAATGACAAGAAAGTAAAAGTTGAGAAAAAGGTATACTAGAAAAAATGTCTTCCGGCAGATTTTCATTTTTCGCCGAAAAAATCATTTTGGAAAAATTTTTTTCTCTACGATAGGTATAACAACATGACAGGAGGGGGTCTGATGCAATTAGTAGCATATGGTGCTCAGGACGTCTATTTAACCGGTAATCCCCAGATTACCTTCTTCAAGGTGGTATACCGCCGCCACACCAACTTCGCCATGGAGTCCATTGAGAACCCTTTCAACGGTTCCCCTGGCTTTGGTCGCAAGGTGACT
>Ga0214923_10002742_pt1 | contig 22886 bp, 28 predicted proteins | sample LL1510_MetaG_FD_177993 | JGI IMG/M metagenome (GOLD analysis project Ga0214923, IMG submission 177993) | Freshwater microbial communities from Lake Lanier, Atlanta, Georgia, United States - LL-1510 | ecosystem: Environmental > Aquatic > Freshwater > Lake | place: USA: Georgia | collected...
CACGCTCTCCAAGCTGAAATCGTGGCGTTGAAGCAGCAGCTGGATCAGATCGGGCACAAGGTCATCGGCCGCGAGCAGGCCGAGCAACAGTCCCAGCTCAACCATTACGTCAAGATGATCGACGACTTTGCTGCCACGAAGGCGGACTGGTCGGAGATCGGCGCACAGACGATGGCGTTTTCCATTCGTCAGGTGCAGGCCGAGAACCCCGACCTTCCCCCGCAGGACGTGATCCAGCAGGCCTATGACCGCGCCAGGTGGGCAAACCCCGCCACGCGGCAGAAGCTGTTGGCTGAGCAGCAGGCGGAAGCCGAAGCCAAGCGCCTGGATGCGGCCAAGAAAGCCGCCAGCCAAGCCAGACGGGCCGGCGCGATTAACGTCAACGGAAGCACGATGCCGGCGGCTGCGCGCGCGTCACTTGATGACGATCTGCGCGCGATCTGGCGGCGCAACCACGCAAACTAAGGATAGCACCCAATGCCATCTCCGAATGCAACCTTCACCGAAATGGTCACGACGACCATGCGCAACCAGCACAAGAAGGTCGTCGACAACGTCACCCGCAACAACGGCTTGCTCACGGTCCTCAAGGAGCGTGGCAACATCCAGACCGAAGGCGGCGGCTACGAGATCAGTCGGCCGCTCAGCTACGCCGAGAACGCGACGTATCAGCGTTACTCGGGCTACGATACGCTGAACATCGGCGCCTCTGATGTGCTGAGCGCCGCCAAGTACGACTGGGCGCAGTCGGCGTTGCACGTCACGGCATCGGGTCGCGAGCTGCGCATGAACAGCTCCGAGGAGGCGATGATCAAGCTCGTCAAGGCGCGCACCGACGTCGCCATGGCGACGGCCGCCAACAACATGAGCGTCGACATCTACTCCGACGGCGCGCTGTCGAACCAGATTGGCGGTCTGGCTCAGATCATCACAGCGGATGGCACGGGCACGGTCGGCGGCATCAATGCCAGCACCTACACGTTCTGGCGCAACAAGTTCGGCGAGATCGCGGCTGGTGGTGGCTCGGCGATCACGTTCGCCAACCTGAAGTCGGCCATGAACACGCAGTGGCTGTCGCAGACGCGCGGCAACGACAAGCCTGACTTGATCGTGTTTTCGCACGATCTGTACTCGATCTACGAGGGCGGCCTGCAGGACCTGCAGCGCTACAGCGATTCCAAGATGGCGTCGGCCGGATTTGAGGCGCTGAAATACAAGACGTCGTCGGTGATTTTCGACGATAACACGAACTACGGCACCACGGCTGAACTCGGCTACTTCCTCAACACCAACTACCTCTATCTCATCGAGCACGAGGACGCGAAGTGGACGGAAGACGACGAGAAGGTGCCGACCAACCAGGACGCCGTTCTGGTGCCCATCTACTGGATGGGCCAGATGGTGTGCACGAACCGGTCCCTGCAGGGCCGCATCCACGACCTGACGTAATCACGGAGATCACAGCTCATGACCAGTGCAACCACGGGGTGGCACCTCACCAATCCGTTCTCGTCCACTACGGACGGGCGGATGTTTGGCCTCGGTGACGTCATCACCGACCACAACGGCAAGACGTACATCTTCGTCAGGGCCACGGCGGCAATCGCGCAGTTCGACGTCATCACGTTCGACGAGACGCACTCGGGCGTCGTGGCGCCGCTGTCGCTGTCCAACGATGCTCGCGGCGACCGTGCCGCGGTTGCGCCCTTCGCATTCGCGTCAGGCGAATATGGATGGGTGCAAATTTACGGTGCCTGCACCATGAACGTGCTGGCATCGTGCGCGGCCAACGTGCGCCTCAACACCACGGGCACTGCCGGGTCTCTGGATGACGATGGCACCACCGGCGCGATGCAGGTCGAGGGTATCTTTCTCACCACGGCGCGCGGCGGCACCAACGGCTCGGCCGCCGGCATCCTGAACTGGCCCATCATCAGCGTGACGCTCTAACCGAGGCAATGGGGCGGGGGATTGGCTCCCGCCCCAACCTTTGAGGACATCAGATGTCGGCGAAGATCAACATCCGCATCATCAAGTTTTGGACCGCATACCCCAAGCGGCCGGACGGGACGATTCTGCCCGTCGACATGGTTGAATACTGTGCGCCCGGCATGGCGCAGCGCGCAACCGTAGTGGCTCGGGTGTCGGAGCTGTCGCGCGTGCGCGCGGACGTCAGCAGCGAGGACATCGCCGGCCAGATGGCGCGCGACCGCTGGGATGCAATCAAAACGGCGTACGAGCGCTGGAAAAGCGGCCAGGAGATGCCGACCACCGGAACGCCGCTGGCGGCATGGCCTGGCATTACGCCCGAGCAAGCGGAGGTTTTGCGCAACTTCGGGCTCAAGAGTGTCGAGGACATCGCGCAGAGCGCGGACAGCGTCGTGGATCGCGTGCCGCTGCCCGGCAGCCGCATGATCAAGGAAAATGCCGTGCGGTTCCTGGCTGCGCGCGATCAATCCGCCATGGCAGCCGAGATGGCCAAGCGCGACGCCGAGGTGGAAGACCTGCGAAGCCAGCTCGAGGAAATGCGCCAGATCGTGCTCGCGCAGAGCGCCAAGGATACCGACGATTTGGAGCCGGACGGCTCCGAGCGCCCCAAGCGCCGCGGACGCCCGCCCAAGGCTGAGACGGAGGCGGCTGCGTGAGCCTGCTGACCATCTGCCAGAACGCAGCCAAGCGGTTGGGCGTCCCGGTTCCGACGCTGGTTGTCGGCTCGTCCGACACGACCGTTCTGCAGATGCTCGGCCTTGCCCAGCAGGAAGGCAAGGAGCTGGCCAACCGCCATCCTTGGCAGCGGCTGGTGAAGGAAAAGACCTTCACCGCCACGGCCACCGCTGTGCAGTCGGGCGCAATTCCTGACGACTTCGATCGCATGGTCAATGGCTCATTCTGGAACCGCACGCGCGACAACTACATCACGGGGCCGATTTCGTCGCAGGACTGGCAGGCGATCCAGGCGACCGTGGCGCCGAACGTGGTCGAGGCGTTCCGCATCCGCGGCAACGACATGCTCATCACACCGACGCCAAAGGCTGGCGACCTTTATGCGTACGAGTACGTGTCGCTGTATTGGGCTGGCACGGCCGCCGGCTCCGGCGCAACACAGGAGGAGTTCAACGCGGATACCGATATATCCGTGCTGAGCGAGGAGGTGATGACGCTCGGTCTGGTGTGGCGGTTTCAGCGGGCCAAGGGGTTTGACTATTCGGAGGCGTTCCGTAGCTACGAGCTGGCCGTCAAGCGGCGCGTCGATCGCGATGGGGCCGCGCCCACCATCATGATGGGCGGACCCGCTGATCTGCGCCGGGCGCCGCGGGCTCTACCCCCTGACGGCAACTGGGATCTTTGATGCTCCAGCCGTTTCGGCCCAACCCCAAGCAGAAGGCTGTGGTTCGCCCGGCCATCGTGCCGGCGCCGGTCGAGGGCTACGACGCATCGTCCGCGCTCGCGGCTATGAGCGTCAAGCGCGCGGTGCAGCTGAAAAACTGGTTTCCGCAGCCGGGCTACGTCGAGGTGAGGCGCGGCTATCGGTATCACTCGTGGGACATCGAGTCCGACACGACGCCCGTTGAAAGCGTCATGATCTGGCAGGGACCTGCGTCGTCCAAGATGTTTGCGGCTGGCGGCGGCAAGATTTGGGACGTCACGGCAAGCGCGGCGGCAACGTCGGCCGTGACGAGCCTCAATGGCAACCGCTGGCAGTGGGTCAACATGACGACCGCGGCCGGCGCGTTCCTGTTCATCGTGAACGGCACGGACGCGCCGCGGCACTACAACGGAACGAGTTGGGCAACGCCGTCCATCACGGGCATCACGGCCTCCGACGTGATCCATGTGAACGTGCACAAAAAGCGGTTGTGGTTCACGCTCAAGGACTCGACGAAGGCGGCGTATCTGGCGACTGACGCAGTGGCCGGCGCAGCGACCGAGTTCAATCTTGGCGCTAACTTTAAGAAGGGCGGCCACCTCGTCGGCATGGCCACATGGACGCGTGACGGCGGATCGGGCTCGGATGACTACGCGGTGTTTTTATCCTCGCGTGGACAGGTGGCGGTGTACCAGGGGACAGATCCTGCCAGCACTACCACGTGGGGCTTGGTTGGCGTGTTCGATGTGCCAACCCCGATCGGTCGGCGGTGCTTCCACACCTACGGCGCAGACGTCCTGCTGGTCACGCTCGAGGGCGTGTTCCCGCTATCGCAGATCTTGAGCCTCGACAGCTCGCAAGCTGGTCGCCGGGCGATCACGGAGAACATCTCAAACGCGATCAACGAGGCGGCGCGCCTGTACGGGGCACTGTTCGGCTGGGAACTGTGCACATACGCCAAAGGCACGCGGCTGATCCTGAACGTGCCCACAGCGGAGACCGTGTCGGCCAAGCAGTATGTCATGAACACGCTTACAGGTGCGTGGTGCGAGTTCGATGCACACAACGCCAACGCATGGGTCGTGTTCAACGATAACCTGTACTTTGCCGGCTCGGCGGATGGATGCGTGTACCGCGCAGACACAGGCTCGGCCGACATCGACAGGCCGATCACGGCGATCGGGCAGACAGCCTACCAGCCGTTCGGGAATGCCGGCACGAACAAACGTTTCTCAATGCTGCAGAGCCTGACGACGGCAAGCGGCTCGCTTCGGCCCCGCCTTGGCATGAGCACCGATTTCTCCGAGACGTCGGTTCTGTCGGTTCAGTCGAGCAACTCAGCCGCCAGCGTCACGGCGTCATGGGACGGCGCGGTGTGGGATCAGTCGACGTGGCCAAACGAGGGCAGCCAGGTCAACGACTGGATCAGCACGCCCGCGATTGGTCGGTTTGGCTCGATCAAGTTTTACGCGCAGACCGGCATTCTGTCGGGTGGTTCGGCGTGGGGCGTGAGCTTGTGGGGCTCAAGCCTGTGGGGCTCGCAAGGCGCCAGTGATCAGACGCTACGCATCAACGGGTTTGTCGTGCTGGCTGAGCCGGGCGGCTACCTGTGAAGGTGCTGCGCGGGCATGACCGGACGGTGGCGCAGTGGGTTGAAGCAAGGATGGACGGCCGCTGTGTGTTTCCGCACGCGGCGCTCGGCATCATTGATGACAATGGCGTGCTGCGGGGCGGTTTTGTGCTCGCGTTCCACACGCCGACGACGGCGGACCTCACGCTCTATGCGCCGCTCGCGCTGACTCACGGTGTGATGCGAGGGTTCTTTCGCTGGTGCTTTCTCGAGTGTGGCGTGCGGCGGCTTCAGATCGCGACGACGCGCAGCAACAAGACGATCAAGCGTGGTGCCCCGAAGATGGGGTTCAAGTTTGATGGCGTGGCAAAGGATTACTACGACGTGGGCGTCGACGCGTTGAGGTACGCCATGATGGCAGACGACTGCAGGTGGATCAGGGCTCATGGGATCACTTTTCAGACAGCCGAAGCCGCCCGCGCCGCTTGACGTGGGCTCGGTGTCGCAGCAGGCGCGCACGCAGAACACAGGCAATGCGTTTCAGCAGGCTGCGTTCAACCGCGTCAATCAATCGGACCCGTTCGGCAACCGGCTCGATTATCAGCAGACTGGGACCGACGCGCAGGGCAATCCGATCTTCTCTGCCAACCAGACGCTGGGCCAGATGGGTCAGGACTATGCGTCGGGGCTGTCCGGGTTGGGGCAGAAGTATTTCGACGCAGTTGACAACCGGCCGGATATGTCAAGCAACGCGGCGTTCGATCGAGCCTACGGCTATGCCAGTGCCAACATGGAGCCGCGGTTGCAGCGGGCTGAGGATGCCGCCCGCAATCGGCTCGCTAATCAAGGTTTTGATCCGCAGTCGGAAGCCTACCGCTCTCAGATGGCGGACGTTGCGCTGCAGGCGAACGAGGCGCGAAACAACCTTGTGACCGGGCTACAGGGGCAGATGTTTAACCAGGGTCTGCAGAACCGCGCGCAGCAAATGAACGAGTATCAGCCGGGCATGCAGTTCGGCAACAAAGTGCTGACGCCGGAATACGTCAATCCGCAGGGCGTCAACGTAGCTAACGTGGACGTGCCGGGGCTGTCGAACCTAGCCAAGAACCAGGAGTTCCAGAACTACAACGCGCAAATGCAAAACCACAGCGCCATGCTGGGCGGCTTGGCCAAAATTGCGGGCTCAGTGCTGATGGCGCCGATGACTGGCGGCACGTCGCTTGCGGGTGCAATCGGGTCGGGGATCGGGTCGGGGCTTGGCAAGATGTTCAGCGGTGGCGGTGGTGGCAATGGCCTGCCGGCGAATTACACCAACCCGTATGCGGAAGAGGGTTACAATTACAGTGCGTCGCCGGTCACCATGGGCTTTAAGGTCGGGGGCAACTGATGGTGTTTAGCTACACACCCTACGCCGGCATGACGCCTGACCAAGTCCGGTCTGGCCGGCAGCAAGGCGCGATGCTTCAGCGTGCCGGCATGGACACCGATGGCATGCGCCATTGGACACAGATGCTGGGCAGCGTGCTGCAGTCAGGCGTCGGGTCCGCGTGGCAGGACCAAGCCAATCAGGGCGAGAAGGAGGGTCGAGCGTCGGCCAACATGCTGCTGGCGCAGGCGCTGCAGGGCAAGGACATCAAAGGCAACATCGGCGGCATGCTTGCAAACCCGTGGGCCGCGGACCAGGGCGGCGCTTTGGCGGGGCGGTATCTGCAGCATCAGCTTGACCAGACGTCACCGGATGCAGCGCTGCGGCGTCAGCAGATCGAGTTGGGCAACAAGCAGCTGCAAGAGCAAATTGAATCCCGCAAACAGATGTTCCCGCTTGAGCAGGAACGCTTGAGGCTGCAGGTCGAGGAACAGCGGCAGCGCGCCAACGATCCCTTTGAGCTTATGTTGCGCGAAAGGTTGAAGCAGGGCGCGGGTGGGACCCCGGGCCAACCGCCGGCTGCGCAGTTGCCGGCACTACCGCCCGCGGGCGGCCCAGCAGCGTCGATGCCCGATCCAAACATTCGCCCCCAGAGCGCTCCGGTTGAGCAGCAAGCTGATCCCAATTTCATTCAGGCGCAGGCTCAGGGCGCGCCTCAGCCGATGCCCCAGGTGCCGCCGCAAACGGCTCCACAGCGCGACATGGTCGATTTGCCGGGGTACGGCAAGGTTGATGTCGATACAGCAAAAGCTCTGGCGTTCAACTACGCTCGCAAGGGCAACACGGCCGCAGCCAAGATGATCGAGGAGGCCATTGGCTCTGGCCTCGACAAGACCGCGCGCACGGAGCTGGACAAAACACGCATCAACCTCACCAACCAGCTTGGCCGCCTGAAGGAGATCGAACGGCAGTTCAATCCGAGCTTTCAGCAGGCCGGCACGCAGCTCGATATGCTGTTCAAGGCAGCATCGGAAAAAATGGGCGCGCCGCTGTCGCCCCAAAACCAGCAGGCTCTGCAGGGGTTCCATGCCTATCGGTCAGCGACCGTCGGACACTTTAACCAGATGCTCAAGGAATTGAGCGGCACGGCCGTGTCGGCGCAGGAGTTCGAGCGCATCAAGGCGCAGCTCCCAAATCCCGGCACGGGCTTTGCCAACGGCATCTTGGATGGCGACTCTCCGTCGGTGTTCCAGTCCAAGCTGGCGCAGGCGCGACGGGACGTCAGCCTTGCCATTGCTCGCGCACACTTCATGGCAGCCAACGGCTTCCGCGGCGACAAGGAGGCGATGGGTGCGGCCATGCCGCTGGATGCGGTACCGCGTGTCATCGAGCAGCGGGGGCAGATGCTGGAGCAACAGTTGCGCCAACAGTTCCCGCAGGCAAACCCAAAGGACATTCAGAACCGCGTTGATCAGCAGCTCCGACAGGAGTTCGGCATCTGATGAGCGGCTACGCGGAACGGCTGCTGTCAGGCAGCCAAGGGCAGGATGGCGAAATGCAGCCCGTTGGCGGCTACGCCGACCGGCTTCTGGGTGGCGTTCCGGCGATGCAAGCGGTTCAGCAAAAGAAGCCGTCAGGCGGCAATATCTTCTCCAACGCTTGGGAGATGATCAAGGGCAAGCGCGATCCCAATTATGCCGATGTGCCGGCATTCGACATCGACCGCGCTGGCCCCGGCGTGATCATGTCGACAGCTGGTGCGACGCTCGCCAATGCGGACGACACCGCATATGCGGATATCATCCAGAAGTCGTTGGGAGATCGGTTCCTGGGCCGCACCAAGGACGCCAACGGCTACGAGATCATCGATTACATCGATGCCAGCGGGACCAAGCGACGCGGCTACGTGAACATGCCCGGCCTCGACATGGGCGATGTGCAGCGCGCCATCGGTGGCGGCCTTGCCTACATGGGTGTGGGTAAAGTGCTTGGTCGGGCTATGCAGGGGGCGCCGATGTTGGGGCGCGTGGCCGCGCAGGGCGGCGGCGCGGCCAGCACGTCCGTGGTGCAGGATATCGGGTCGATGGCGCTCGGCAGCGAGCAGGGGATCGACCCTAAGAAAGCGGTCATTGCCGGCGCTGGTGGCGCGCTGTTCGAGGGGTTGCCAAGCAAAGCTGTAGCGCCCCTGCTCGGCGGCGCAGCGGGTGCGGCGCTGTCAAACGAGGGCGATGGTGTTGCTGGCGCCGGCCTTGGCGCCGCAGCCGGCATGGGCGCTGCTGCCCTCGCGCGCCGTCTGCTGGGCATGAACCCTGGCCAGTACGTGCAGAATGGCAAGCTCACGCCCGCCGGCGAGAAGGCGGCCGCGAGCGCAGGCGTCAACCCGGCCGAAGTCAACGACGAGTTTGCCAAGGTGTTTGCCGACGCCTACGCCAAGACGCGCAGCGCGTCGCTGGCCGCAGTCGAGGCCGACGCGCGATCGGCGCCCGTGCCAGTGCGGCTGACCAAAGGACAGCGCGAGCGCGACTATCAGCAGATGGTGCTGGAAGATCAAATGCGAGCCGGCCTTAAAGGGCCGCAGGCAAAATCGGTCATGGATGATTTTGACCGCCTGCAGACGCAAGACATCGCGTTTGCAGCAGACCGCAACCCCATGACGTTGGGCGGTGTCTCGTCAACGCTCGCTCCGCGGCGACTGGATACACCACCCATGACGGCGCTGGGGAGCGATATCCGCGCTGGAGTGCAAACAGCGCGCGAGGGCGGCAGGCAAGCAGAAAAGCAGGCGTGGGAAGGGGCAAACAAAGGGTTTGCGGCGCCCGAGGAAGCGTTGGCCATGTTGCCGGGGGAGATCCGGGACGGCATCGCCAAGACCAACATCCCCGTCAACCAGAACACGCCGACAGCCTCAAAGATGGTGGATTTCCTGCGCGACTATCGCGCCGGCAAAGCGCCGACGGGAGCGGACGATTTCCTTCCCGACATGACGAACCAGAGCGTCGACCAGGTGCGACGCGTGCTCGGCCGCATGAAAGACGACGCAGCAACGGCAACGGACAAGGCAGCCGCTGATGCCGTGTACCGCTCCTACAACACGTGGATGGGCAAGGCCGCAGATGCAGGTCACTTCCCTGCCGAAGCTGTGGCAGCCATCCGCAGCGGCCGGAGCATTTCCGCGGAGGTCAAGGGCTTGTTCGAGCCGCGTGATGGTGGGCGCCTGACGCCTGCAGCGCAGCGCATCCGAGACGTGCTCGAGCGTGCGGACTCGCCTGAAGCCGTTGTTGCCACTCTGTTTGGCCGCGTCGGCGCCAAGGGCATGATGCCAGCGGGCACCACCGGCATGCTGTCCAACCTCAAGACCGCGCTGCAGAAATACGCGCCCGAAACCGGCAAGCAAACCTGGGATGACATCCGGCTTGCCTACTGGCGCCGCATCACGACGGACAGCGCCGGGAACCTGCTCAGCCCGCAGATGCTGGCCAAGAACATTGCGACAGCAAAGAACCAGCATGGCGAGGCGTGGAACATCCTGCTCAACCCGCGTGAGCAAGCCATGATCATGCAGGTGCAGAAGGCCGTTGAGGCGGCAGGCTACAGGCCGTCCAACTTCCGCACCAACTCGAGTGGGTCCGCGTTTGCTGGCGGGTCAATGATCAAAGACCTTGTCGCGACCGTCTGGAAAGCGCTGGCGGCATCACCTGCCGTAAGCGCAACCGCTGGTGCCGTCATGCGTCCTGTTGCGTCGGGCTGGTACAAAGGTAAGGCGCAGCGCGCGACCGATCCTCGCATTCAGGAGGTCGTGCCGTCACTTGGCGGCTACGGCGGCGCTGTCGGTTCCGCCATCGAACGCAATCGCGCTCAGTAATCCATCTCAGTTCCGCGTCCCCCGCCAACCTGTGTCACCCACGGGAACACCCACGCATGCCTCGCAACGGATCAGGGACATACTCGGTCCCCAACACCTTCACAGCCGGGACGCAAATTTCCTCATCGGCCGTCAACTCCAATCTGAGCGACATTGGATCGGAAATCACCGGCTCCCTGCCGCGGGACGGTCAAGCTGGCATGACAGGACAGCTCAAGGCTGCGTCTGGATCGGTGTTGGCGCCTGGTCTGTCCTTCGGCTCAGACACCGACACCGGCCTCTATCGAAAGGCTGGCGATACGATCGGCGTCGTTGCCGGCGGGACCGAGGTTGCCACGATCAGCCCCAGCGGCATCGCAGATCAATCCGGCCTGGCCATCGTGGCCATTCCGGTTGGCGTGATGCTGCCCTATGGCGCAGCCACAGCCCCATCTGGGTGGGTCCGCGCTAACGGTCGCACAATCGGCAATGCAGCGTCGAGCGCAACTGAGCGCGCGAACGCCGATACGTTGGCGCTTTTCACGTTTCTTTGGACCAACTTTGCCAACACCGAATGCGCGGTGTCCGGCGGTCGAGGCGCAAACGCTGCAGCGGATTACGCGGCAAACAAGACGATCTCGTTGCCGGACATGCGCGGGCGCGGGTTCTTCGGCTTGGACGATATGGGCTCAACTGCGGCAGGGCGCCTTGGGTCGATCATCACGTCGTCAACTACCAATGGCGCGAGTGGCGGCACGGAAACACACACCCTCACGGCGTCGCAACTGCCAAGCCACACCCACACCGGCACCACCAACGCCGACGGGTCGCACACGCACACGCTCACCGCAGAAAATTTTGTCGCCAACAACGGGTCGGGCTCCACATTCACGACGCTGCGCGTCAGCGGCTCGACCAACATCACCGGCGGCACGCACAGCCACGCCTTCACGACGGATGCCGCAGGATCGGGCGCTGCACACTCCAACATGCCGCCGGCTTGGCTCGGCACCTTCATCATCAAGCTCTGAGGCTACGCAATGAGCCGCAATGCCGCCGGCACCTACACCGCGCCAGCCAACAGCGTCAATCCTGCCGTCGAAGGCACGACCATTGACGAGGGCGACTTTAACGCTTTCGTGGATGACATCGAGGCAGCCCTAACCGACAGCCTGGATCGCACCGGCAAAGGCAAGATCACCGCCCACATCGATTTCGACGAAATCTCAAGCCCTGGCACGCCCGCAACCAATGTTGGCCGTCTCTACGGCGGTGACGACAGCGGGCTGACGACGCTTTACTGGAAGGACTCATCTGGCAACGTCTACAACCTGTTGCAGGGCGCCGCATCGGGCTTGACGTTTCAGTTCTCGACCAGCACGACCACGACCAGCGATCCCGGAAACGGCGTGGTGCGGTTCAACAATGCCGCCCTGTCCAGCGTCACCGAGATTGCGATTGACGATCTGACGGCCGCGGGCGCCGACGTTTCGGCGTTCATTGTAACCTGGGATGATGTCGGCACGACCGATCGCGGCCGGCTGTTCATTCAGAAGCGCACGGCGCCCGGAACGATCGCGATTTTCCGCATCTCTGGTGCGCTGGTTGATGAGGCCGGCTGGACGCGGCTGGCCGTGACCTACATCACGCACGCTGGCACGTTTTCGGCCAACGATCCGATTGCTGTGTCTTACGGCACGCCGGGCTCAACGGGTGCCACGGGCGCCACGGGCTCGGCTGGTGCGAATGGCGCCAATGGCACGGACCCCGGTATTCGGTGGCTGTTCGCATCGTCCACCACAATGGCCGACCCGAGTGCCGGCAACATTCGCTTCAACAATGCGACGTTCTCTAGCGTAACGGCGGCGGCGGTTTCGGCGAGCAGCGGCGAAACTGGCAACCCGTCTGTGCTGGCCTTCCTGCAGGCTCTGGACGACAGCACCACAACGGCGCATCGCGGCTATCTGATCATTAAGAAGGCATCTGCGCCGCAGAATTTTGTGATCTTCGACATCACCGGCGCGCTGATTGATAACACGACCTGGGTGCAGCTCGCGCTCACGCATGTGTCGTCCAGCGGATCGTTCTCGGCATCCGACGTGCTGTCAGTGCAGTTTGATCGCACGGGCGATGCTGGCTCCGGCTCGTTGTCCGGCATGACAGCGAACGGCATGGTCTATGCCACGGGCTCGGCAGCGGCTACGTCCACGGGTGCTGCGACTGATGGGCAGATCCTCATCGGCCGCACCAGCAACACGCCGGCCCTTGCGGCGATGTCTGGCGACGTGACAATGACGAATGCGGGCGTTACCGCGATCGGGGCCAGCAAGGTCACGAATGCGATGCTGGCCGGCTCGATCGACCTAACCACTAAGGTCACGGGTGCGTTGCCGGTTGCCAACGGTGGCAGCGGCGCCACCACGTTGACGGGTGTGATCAAGGGCAACGGCACGTCGGCATTCAGTGCTGCCGCTGCGACCGACCTTGGCGCCGGCAAGCATGCGATCTGGATACCGGCGGCGGCAATGGTGAGCCGCACGACGAACGGCGCGGAAGCGGCATCAACCGAGATGACCACGAACAAGAATATGTTCCGGTCGCTCAACTTTGACACAACCACGCAGGAGTTCGCGCAGTTCGGTGTGCAAATGCCGAAGTCGTGGAACGAGTCCACGGTGACGGCCAAGTTCGTTTGGTCGCACGCGAGCACAAGCACGAATTTCGGCGTGGTCTTTGCTCTTGAGGGGGTGGCAACATCTGACGACGATGCGGGAGACGTAGCGTTCGGCACAGCGCAGCAAGTGGCTGACACGGGCGGCACCACGAATGATGTCTATGTCACGTCGGAAACCTCGGCCATCACCATTGCCGGCAGCCCTGCTCCAGAGGATTGGGTGATGTTCCAAGTCAAGCGGGTGCCTGCAGATGCGTCTGACACCATGGCTATCGATGCCCGCCTGCATGGCGTGACGCTCTACATCACCACTGACGCCATTACGGACGCCTGATCATGATCCCCATGAGCATGCACGCGATGATGGCGGGGGGGTCGCCGCTGGTGACAAGTACCGGCGGCACCATCACCATTGTCGGCGGCTATCGTATTCACACATTCACATCAAGCGGTACGTTTACCGCGAGCGGTGCTGGCAATGTTGAGTATCTTGTGGTCGCGGGCGGCGGCGGTGGTGGAGCTAACGGAGCCGGCGGTGGTGGTGCAGGCGGTTTCAAAACTGGTTCTTTGTCAATTGCGGCTGGCAACCATACTGTAACGATTGGCGCTGGCGGTACGGGTGCCACGAGCGGCAACGGAACGGCGGGCGGAAACTCTGTGTTTTCGTCAGTTACGGCCACCGGCGGCGGTGGTGGTGGCGGGTTGTCAACCAACGGCGTGACAGGCGGTAGCGGCGGCGGTGGTGGGTCATCATATAGCGGCGGTTCTCCCGGCAGTGGCGGCGCGGGAACCGGTAGCGAAGGGAATGCGGGAGCCACTGGCAGGACAGGCGTTGGGGCCGTGCCGGCTGATATCGCGGGCGGTGGCGGCGGTGGGGCTGGCGCAAGCGGCAATGCTCCACCTAGTAACGGCACCGGCGGAGCCGGTGGAGCCGGCACGGCATCCAGCATCAGCGGATCAAGCGTAACGTATGCCGGCGGTGGCGGTGGTGGTTCGGGAACAAACACCAGCAGCGGCGGCGCTGGTGGCGGCGGCGCTGGTGGCGGCGGATCAACTGCGCCGGTTGCTGGCACAGCTAATACCGGCGGCGGCGGGGGTGGTGGCGCAAATCCGTCTACGAATGGAGCTAATGGCGGCTCCGGCATTGTGATCGTTCGCTATCTAATCTGAGGGGAACACATGCCAGCAGCACTCATCCGAGATGGCTCGATCGCAGAAATCCGGCCGATCGAGTTCACCGACATCCCCGAGCACAAACGCCACATCTGGCGCCCGGTGGTCTATGAGGGCGAGGGCCCGAACGTGACCAGCGTGGTCGAGGCTGACCGGGTGCGGGTAATGAGGTCGTATCCGCCGCTTGATCAGCTCAAGGCCGAGCAGAAGGCCCTCGTGGACGCCGAGGCCGAGCGCCAACGCCTGCGCTACATCACCGGCGGCGCGACCAAGGCCATGGAGTACCTTGAAGCCAAGGACCAGGCTGTGGCCGTCCTGCAAATGGGCGAGGCGTCTGCGAATGCCCTGGCCAACAATGGCGTGGCCGAGTTCCCGGTGCTCGCGGCATCCGTGCCGGTCGAAGCGCCAACGCTCTATGCCGCCGCGCAGCTTGTGAGCGCCCGTTATGAGGCCTATGCGAGCAAGGCCGGCCAGATCAAGGGCAAGGTGATTGCGGCCAAGGCGGCAATCATTGCGGCACAGACCGCGCCGGAAATCATGGCCGTGCTGGGGTCCATCGTATGGCCGTGAGAAACTGGCGATTCCAGAAAGGCGAGCGGGTCGAGCGGGTCGAAACCCGCACCGAGCAGGGCATTCCGCCGGAGCTGCTGGACCTCATCACAACGCTGCAGAAAACGGTGCTGGACCTCAAGGCCGACCAGATGCGCGACCGCATAGCGAACGAGCAGAGGTGGTCGTCGTTTGCGGGTTTCGTGGAGAAGGAAGCCAAGCGGAGGGCCGGATGACCCTTGCCCCTCGCTCCGAAGTCAAGCTCGCCGGTGTGCATTCCGATCTCGTCAGGGTGGTGCGTCGCGCCGACGAGATGGGCGCCACGTTCCATGTGACGTGCGGGCTGCGCACAGTCGAGGAGCAGAAGGCGCTCGTCGCCGCCGGCAAGTCCAAGACGATGAAGTCGAGGCATCTCACCGGCCACGCTGTCGACGTCGTGGCCGTCACCAAAGATGGCGGCGTCTCCTACGATGAAGACGACATGCAGGCCGTTGCTCGCAAGATGAAGGCGGCGGCGGCTGACCTCGGTATCCCGATCGAGTGGGGCGGGGACTGGAAATCATTCCACGACACCCCGCACTTCCAGCTGCCCTGGAAGGACTACCCCGCAGATGGCCCCGCGCCGGCACACAGAGAAGCGGAGAAGCCTCTTGCGAAATCCGGCACCGTGTGGGGCTCACTTGGCGCCATGGCCTCTGGCGCTGCCGTCTACGCAGAGCAGACGATGTCCTGGGCTATCGACACGATTGCAGCCATGACGTCGCTTGAGCCAATCAAAGTGCTGCTGTCTCAGGCCGGAGCCAACGCCAAGGCGATCGGGCTCGGCACGCTGGTGTTCTGCGGGTTCGTGGTGATCTCGCGGCGCGCTCGGGTGAAATCCGAAGGGGGCGCGCCGTGAACGAAGCGGACCGCAATCGTCTGGCGCTGCTGCTTCTCAACGACGGTGGCGGCTCCCTGTCGCGACGCTCTGCGGTGTCGAACGCGTTCACGTCGGCCGTTGCGCCCGATCCTACGCAAGCCGAGTTCCTGCGATCGGAGAAGGACACGCGTCCATTCTACGAGACCGAGCATCGCGCGTCGGTCCTGCCTCTGGTCATGTCGGGATACAACAATTCTGTCGGCTACGGCGCGCCCGTCATTGCTGGCGGCCGCATGTGGGACGTTCTCGGCGACATCACGTCAGGCCGACCGACGACGATGGACGAACTACACCATGCAGCAGAGCAGGGGGCGGGTGCCGCACTGCTGTCGAGCCCGTTCGTGAAGGCCCCAGCTGGCGCGCTGCGGTCTGGAGCGATGCGAAGCCAACCACCGGCGCCGTCCAGAAGTCTTGACCCGCTCGGCTACTATTCAAAGGCCCTTGAGGAAGCGCAGAATCTTCCGTCACAGGCGTCACACGATCAGATCCTCGCGACGCTCCGCAACAAGGGCGTCAAGCCGGGCGAGATCGAGGCGACGGGGCTGGCAGAGGCGCTGATGGGCAAGCCGTCCGTCTCGCGTGATGATGTCGTCCGGCATCTCACGGAGAACAGGGTGGGGCTGAATGAGGTGAAATACGGCGGAGACCGCACGAATCTTTCCGCCAGCGGACTGAGCGCCGAGGCACGCAAAGAATTCGAGTTGTTCCAAAGTTACGGCATTGGCACAACACTTGATGATCTGCGTTCGTTCATATCAAAGGAGGTCGACGACTACAACTTCAACTTCAGGCCGATCCCGCGCGGCCTCAGGGAGTTGAGCGCGGCAATTCGCAGCGGTCAGGTCAGGGAGGTGCCAGAGGTTACTGGCGTTGCCGACATTGCGAAATATAAAGGGTACTCCCTCGACCCGTCGAACCCGACCTATCGAGAGACGGTGCTGCATTTGCCAGAACGGCCAATAAAACCAAGTGGCATGGCTGGCACATCATGGGGCGATGATGTGCAATTTACTGATCGAGGGTCTGCCGGCGACCCAAATTTTAGAAAAGGCCACTTCCCCGAGCCTAACATCGTCGGCCACCTGATGACGAGCGTTAACAAGCACGAGGGCAAGCCCGTCTACACGATTGACCAGATTCAGTCTGATTGGGGGCAGAAGATTGAGACCGACACGCGGAATGCTCTGGCGCAACGTCTGTTCGGCAAGCGGTTCAAGGAACTGACGGCGGACGAACGCAAGCAGGTCAGCGCCGCTAAGCAAGAAGGTGACAAACCGGCGGGCGTCAGGGACGAGGCGAAGATCGCGGAACTGCAACTTAGGTTTGATGAGGCGGCCAAGGCTCTTGCAAGGGAGAGGGAGGTGGAACTGCTTCCAACTCTGACAAGCAACGGCGCCGAACGGCTGACCAAGCGTTTGTTTGGCGACCGTGCAACATGGGCCGAACTGTCGGACCAACAACGTCACGAAGTAGCAAAGCTATCGGCTGAGAATACGGCAAAGAACGCCGAACGGTATCGCAGGATGGAGTCACAAGAAGCCGCAGTAGATCGGCTTGAGGCGGAATTGAACACGGCTCGCAACAGCGCCGTCGGCCATCCCCTCGTCAACACCACCGACCAGTGGACCAACACGGTTCTCCGCCGTGCCATCCAGCTGGCCATCGAGGCCAACGCAGAGAAGATCGCGATACCATCCGGCCGCACCGTGCTGTCCTACAATCCCGGCGATGATCACGGCATGAACGCGTTTTACAACGACATCGTACCGAAGAACCTCGCCAAGATCCTCGGCGGGCTCGACAAGGCCGGCCTTCGCCGAGCCATGGTCGATCAACTCGACACACCCTCCGGCCCGAAGGGCAGCGGCTTCACGGTGTTCGACTTGACGCCACAGATGAGGGAGCAGGCCCGTCGCGGCATGCCGATCTTCGCCAACCCCCCAACCGCAGCAGCACTTCCGGTTGCCGTGACCAGCCCCGATGACGAACGTCGTCGATCCATGACGGGAACGTGGATGTCGACCGACCGCTACCGCGATCTCGCTCTCCTGCTCATGCAGAGCCAGCAGCAGGGAAGCCAGCCATGATCACCGTTATCCTCGCCCGCTATGGGCTGCACATCGGGATCGTGGCTGGAGGACTGGTGGCATTCTTCGCCTGGGACGCGTCTCGCGTCCACAAAGGCGTCCAGAAGGAGCGTGCTCGCGTCGAACGACAGGGAAACAAGATCGATGCGAAGGCTCAAGAGGCTCGCCGCGCTGCTACTGCTCAGCCTGACAAGCGGCTGCAGCAGTATTTCCGCGACTGAGCCGGCGCCCGTTGGCACCGCCGAGCAGGTGTGCCGTACGTGGCAGACGATCCGGCCATCTCGCAAAGACGTTCTGACGCCGCCCACCACCGAGCAGATCGTCGGCAACAACGCGGCCCGCGAGCAGTGGTGCCCGCCCAAGTTTGCGTCGATCACAGCCAGGACGTGAGCCAATGGCCCATGAGCTACCACCGAGAGCAACCCCCGCACTCCGTGAATGGGTGGGGTCGCGTGATCGACAGAGAGGTGACCTCTCTGCGCCGGGAGCTGGACCAGATCCAGGAAACCTCTTCAGACCACGCCACCCGCATCAGATCCCTCGAGTTGGAGGCGGGCCACGCACGAGATCTGATCGACCAAGCGATGGCATTCGCAAGCAGGATCGAGCTACTGGAGAAATCCCTCCGCGCCGTCGTGTGGGCGATGGCGGTGCTGTGCTGGAAGCTGGCACCCGACATCGCAGCGAACCTGTTGGCTCTGCTGCCGGTTCGGATCGGCTGAGGCTGCTCAAGAGGGACGCGGCGATTGCTGGGGCTGTGTCTCTTGCGGTGCTGGCGTTCTGGATCGTGAAGCTCTGGCCGCATCATGCGTGATCAAGCCGGCCTTACTTACCAGTGTTGCTAATTGTCTGACGCATCTGCTCGATGACGCCGAGCGCTTTCTGAAACACCCTAGCTTGGTCGGCAAAGTATTCCCGGTTCGATTCGCTCTGGCGGCTATCCTTGCCGCTCAACTCCCCGCACGACTTAATGGTGGCTTCGATGTTTCCGACCGCAGACTGCAGTGCGCTCAACGCATGAGCCACGGCGACCTCTGTCGGTGTTGATACGTATCTGGTTGCTGTGATGCGGCCTTGAGCGTTGCCGGTGATGTTGGCGTTGTTGTTGCTGCCGGGCGTGACGCCTGAGGCGGCGTGGGTGTCGGTGATGGTGGTCATGTCTCGGGCCTTTCTTAGCGAACTTCGATTGGATAGTCGCGCGGCACCATAATCGGCTCCGCCAGCGCCGTGTAGATTGCGATCTCCCCAGCAGCATCGCCACCAACATCCCAGCACTCACGGCGAACGCCCGTCTCCGGGTGTCGAATGAAAGCCTCGTCATAGTCGCCGCCAGCATCACCGCCTGTCAGGTATTGCTCTGCCGTGATCTTGCGCCAAGCCATGTCTCTCTCCCGTGTCTGATGGTGAATAGATAGCGCATGCCGCTTGACTGTGCAATAGGGGTGTCGTACATTTTTGCACAGACACGTTGGCGGAAAGCGCGATGACTGCTTATGACAAAGACCGAGGCGGAAGGCGGGTTGCTAGTTGGGTACGCCCGCGTCTCGACGCAAGACCAGAAGCTAGAGGCGCAGATCGAAGCCCTCAAGCGCGCAGGCGTAGACCCGGATCATATCCACACGGATCACGCTTCTGGTGTGTCGCGGCGACGGCCTGGGCTGGCGCTGCTCATGAAGGACGTGCGGGAAGGCGATACGGTCGTGGTCGTGTCCCTGGACCGCTTCGGCCGCTCGATCTCCGATCTGTTAAAGCGTCTGGAAGAATTGGACCGGCGCGGCGTGCGCTTCAAAACGCTGACGCAGCCAATAGACACTGGCTTGGCCATTGGCCGCTTGCTGCTGCACGTGCTGGGCGCGGTGGCTGAGTTCGAGCGGGCGTTGATTGCGGAGCGCACCAAGCGCGGCATGCAGCACCGGAAGGCGAATGGCGCCAAGTTCGGCCGCGACTTCGTGCTGACGCCGCCGCAGGTGAAGGAGATGCGCGCCTTGCGAAAGCAGGGGATACGGCCAAGCGATCTGGCAAAGCAGTTCGGTGTGTCGCGGGGTACGGTGTACAATTCACTGCGGCGGAAGCCGCGTAAAATCTAGGAGCCGTAGGTGACATGATCGCGGCGCTCTACGTTGATCCAGATGGCGTTTATGCCGGCCGACCGGATATCGATGCGTGGTGCGAGCTGCGTGACGCGCGCTGCTACGCCGGACCGTATCCGGTAGTCGCACACCCGCCGTGCCAGCGTTGGGGTCGGTTCTGGCACGGCTCCACGCGCAAGCCGCACCAGTACAAGCTGGGTGACGACAAGGGGTGCTTTAAGTCTGCGCTTATGGCGCTGCATCGTTGGGGTGGCGTGATCGAACACCCGTGCGACAGCCACGCCTGGACGAACTTCAAGATGGACCCGCCACGCCGCCATGCCGGGTGGATGTGGACTCGTCCGCCTGTTGTTGACGACGTTCTGTTGGATGGCGAGTGGCACACCTGTTACGTCGAGCAGGGTCACTACGGCCACATGAGCCGTAAGATGACATGGCTTCTTGCCCAAGGCATCGAACGCGATCGGCTGCCCGAGCTGAACTGGTCCAAGGGCAAGCAGCGTCTGCACCCGACTGCTCTTGCCCGCTACGGCTATGCCAAGGCCAGGCGCATCGGCATGACCGCAATGGTCGGCGGCAAGAACAAGACCAAGATCAGGAACGCGACACCGCCAGCGTTCCGCGATGTGCTGATCGGGATTGCGCAATTGGCGAAATCAACCTGACAACCGAGGAGCGATAGTGATGCAGGACGTGGCGACCGTCAACGACATGCCGGCACCCTACCTCCGCGATCTGCGTGGCGACGATCTGATCCACGAGCTTGTGCTACTCATGGACAGGCTGCTGCCCGGCGACACGCTGCGCATCCATCGTCGCTTCCTTCTGGAGGCCGGTGCATCACTTGAGCACGTGCTGCCGCCGACCTACCCGCACGAGAGATGGTCAGAGCCCGAGACGGCGGACCTTTGCATAAAGCGAATGGGATAAGAGGAGACCAGGATAAATGGAGACGCCGTGGAGAATTGAGCGTCATCCTAGCGGCGTCGTGTTGGTTTACGGCAACACAGGCGGCGTTCGCGAGGCGACCCTAGCCGAAGCATGGGCGGCTGATCGCATCACGGAGTTAGAGTCTCTGCTGCATCGGATCGACGCCGTGATCGCGTGGGAAACGACGCCGCTCGGGAGAGCGTTTCAGGATGAGATGGAAGCCGCGCTGCGGCGCAAATCATAGGAGCCGCAATGCAGCGACGGTTTTGGACGTGCACGGACTGCGGCCACCAATTTGACGGTTCGGATCGGCGCGGGTTTGTTCCCAAGGCCGCCAGCGAGCGCGAGCGCTACGGCGTCACGTGCCCCGCGTGCCAGATCGTGAAGGGGATCGGGTCCGAGGCGTGGGCCATTTGGAATGAATGTGAGGGCGTGTTCGCGTGCAGTGTGTTCACAACGCGAGCGGAGGCGAAATCGGCTCTCGCCAATGCTGGATGGTCTGACGACGAGATCGTTGTTCCGGTCCGCGTGTTCCGAGAGGCCGGAGAGCGCGTGTGGTATCGGGCAATCGCCGAAGACGACCAGGAGAGATCCCGCGCACAGAGATCGCGCCCCAGTTTGCGCGTCGTTGAATGACAACCATGGAGGCCAGCGTGACCGCCCGGCAGACCCGCAGTCTGATCTACGTCATGCTGTTCCTGGCAACGGCAGCGTGGCCGTGGGTCGCCGGCGTCGCGGTGTTCCTCGCACTGATGGACTTCATCGAGGGCTGATCCTTGGGCGCATCCCTGGGCCATCGCCCCAGACACCTAAGCTAAGTCTTGGTCGGAGCGAGAGGATTCGAACCTCCGACCCCTTGCTCCCGAAGCAAGGTATTCTCGGAAAACTCAGCCATTCTCAGCCCCTCCGACCCGCTTTTGTGCCATCTGCGTTCACGCGTTCCTTGGGCGATCCTTGGGCGTGATGTCCATAAACCCGGTCAATCATCTCGACCGTCATGCCCACAAACCCCGCCACCGTCCAGGCCGGCACGCCCGCACGCAGCATCCACGTCACGCAGGTGTGCCGCAACGTGTGGGGCACCACGTCAGCCGAGAGGCCAGCAGCTCGCCTGGCTGTGACCCAAGACCTCTTGATCGAGGCCACGGGCGTGCCCTTGACGTGCACCACGGAGCCGATCTGCTGGCCAAGGTCGCGATCGCGCCATCGCCGCGCGTGAGCCAGCAGCCGGCTGGGGATCTGGCAGGGGGGCTGCGCCTTGGCCGTTGAGCGCTCGCCGGCGCCCTTGCGATACAGGATACCGTGGTCGACATCGATCCAACCCGAGCGAAGGCCGGTGGTCCACTTGAGCCCCAGCAAAGCGCCTTTGCGCGTCCCGGTGTAGAGCCCGAGCAAGATGAACCGTCGCAGGTGCTCCGTGCGCCGTGCCGCCCACAGGAGCTGAGCAGCCTCCGACCGGGTCAGGTAGCGGGATCGAGGATCAGCCCGCGCCGGCAAGGTCACGGCGGGGACTGCATCAAGGGGGCCATACTCTCGGTGATAGTGGTTGATGGCGGCCCTCAACGTCTTGAGGTCGTGACGGGCGGTTTGATCGCTCACACCTTGCGCCGTGCGCCACGTCACGTACTGCCGGCAAGTTACCCCTCGGATGTCGGCCAACCGCTTGTCGCCCCACCAGTCGATGATCGGCGATGCGGTGTGGGCGAGGAAGTCAGGCCGCCGGACGTGAGGGCCTCGCTCCTTGAGGTAGAGCGAGACGACATCTGCGATCAAGATGTCGCTTGGCCGACTGGATGCCGTCGGCGGCGTGTGCTTGCCGGTAATGTATCGCGCGAGCGCTGCCTCAGCTCCTCGACGGTCTGCCTCGCCGCAGCCTGTGCTGACCTCACTTCCTGAATCGAGGATGACCCATGTAAGCGGTCGCCCCCGTCTGTTTCGCAGGTAGAGGCGAGGTCCCTTTGCTCGTGGTGGCATCGCGCGACGAACTCTCTCAACGCATCCTCGGTCACGTAACGCTTCCCTGCAATGACGATGGGAGTCAACCGTCCGCGGCGAACCTCGGTTGCGAGCGCAGACTTGCCGGGCAGTCCAAGCGCGGCTGCGGCCTTGGCCAGCGTCATGAGGCGAGGGAGCGCGTGATCGTTCATTTCCACACGACCTCCCCGTTGAACTTCCGCCAGCCCTTGAAGCCGCGCCGCTTGTCCCGCCTTTTTGTTGGCACGACGTGCGCCGTCGCGACGTGACGCGACTTGGCAGCCTTCTTGTGATCCTCGGCATCCTTATGCGGCTTGCACCACGTGCAGGTGATGCCTCGGTTCGA
>Ga0214923_10002743_pt1 | contig 22883 bp, 24 predicted proteins | sample LL1510_MetaG_FD_177993 | JGI IMG/M metagenome (GOLD analysis project Ga0214923, IMG submission 177993) | Freshwater microbial communities from Lake Lanier, Atlanta, Georgia, United States - LL-1510 | ecosystem: Environmental > Aquatic > Freshwater > Lake | place: USA: Georgia | collected...
AATTGAAGAAACAACCATTTTTTAAAAATAATAATGTAGATATTAGGCCTTTTTTTTATCCAATAAATAAACATGAACACTTAATGAGTATTAAAAATGATGATGAAATATCAGAATTATTAAATAAGGAAGTAATTATGATACCAAGCAGTCCAACTATTACAATTGAAGAACAAGAAGCAGTTACTAATATAATAACTATATTTATTGAATGAATGTAATTAAATAATTAAAACTTAAAGGATATTAAATTAAATATAAATATATGTCTGGATGGCAAACAATTCAAGAACTTACAGAAAAAGGCATTGTTGTTTATGGAAAAAATATTTTAGTAAGCACTAGTGTTAATATTTACAATCCATCTAATCTGATATTACATGACAATATTAGGATAGATGACTTTACTATAATATCTTGTAAAGGAAAGGTTGAAATTTTTAATAATGTCCATATAGGTTCACATTGCATGATTAGCTCATCAACAAATATTATTTTTGGTAATTATTCTGGAATATCATCAGGTGTTAAATTATTTGGTAATTGCGATGACTTTTCAGGAGATTTCTTAACAAACCCTACAATTCCAAGAAATTTTTTGAATGTTCAAACAGGTGATATTATTTTAGAAGAACACGTTTTGATTGGCGCAAGTAGCATAGTATTACCGAATTGCGTTTTAAAAAAAGGAACTGCCATAGGAGCATTATCTCTTGTTAAAAAAAACACAGAAGAGTGGAAAATTTATGGAGGAACCCCTATTAAATTTTTAAAAGAAAGAAATAAAGGGTGTATTTTATTTCAACAACAACTTGAAATGGAAAAAAATTAGTGAGTAATGATTATATTTTTTTACAATAAAATAATAGGAGACAAAATAAGAATTTTATAAATAAATTTATTGAATCTCATCTCTCCCCGCCGATTATTACTTTTATGTAAGTCGACTGACAAAATAATTTATAATGTAAATTATAATTATATATACAATTTAATAAATCTATTTTAATAAGAAAATTATTATTTATTATATTAATAATAAATAATAATATACATAAAAAAGTAATATTTTTATAGCTTGATATATCATTACATCATTTTATAATGATATACTAATTTAACACTATAAAATAAATTTGTAAGTCCTTTGTCAACTTTTATGCAGTACTTTGTAAGTCCTTAATAATTTATTATAACTATATTATAATGGTTATAAAATTAAATTTACCAATAATAAAATAAAAGGAGACAAAAACATTAAAAAGTCAATGAAATAAATTCTATAAAAATATTTTTTATTTTTGAAATTTTATAAAAATAAATTTTATTGAATCTCTCTCCGCCGATTATTACTTTTATGTAAGTCGACTGACAAAATAATTTATCATGTAAAATATTATTAAATATAACAAACAATGAATCTATTACAATAAGAAAATAATCAATGTATTACAAAAGTAATAAGTAATAGGTATATAAAAGTAATAATTTTCTTGGTACATAAATAGTGTAGTTATTCATTCGTTTTATTATAAGTTTGCATTGTAAATAAAATATGTAAGTCCTTTGTCAACCTTTATGCAGTCCTTTGTAAGTCTATTTTTTAATTTGTCTTTTTTTTATAAAAATAATAATAAAACCATTATGGTAACATAATTATAAATCATAATTTATAATATTATAAATTATAATAAAAATAAAGGAGACAAACATTTATAAATTTTAAAAAGCAATGAAATAAAATAAAATAAAAATAAAATAAAAATTTTGAATTTTTATAAAAATAAATTTTTATTGAATCTCTCTCCGCCGATTATTACTTTTATGTAAGTCGACTGACAAAATAATTTATCATGTAAAATAAAAGTAAATATAATAATTAATGAATCTATTACAATAAGAAAATAATTAATGTATTACAAAAGTAATAAGTAATATTTATGTAAAAGTAATAAAATTTATAATATCTATAACATAACAATATGTATGGTATTTTAATATATTGTCGCATTGTAAATAAAATATGTAAGTCCTTTGTCAACTTTTATGCAGTCTTTTGTAAGTCTATTTTTTAAAAAAATATTTTAGTATAAAATAATAAGTTGTAACCAATTATGGTAATACAACTTTTAATTGGATAAACAACCTAATAAATTTATATTATAAAATAATTAAATTATAAATAATAAGGAGACAAATTGTAAAAAATATAATAAATAATAAACCTATAATGTATTAACAAATAAATATTACAAAAGTAATAAATATAAATATTATATAAATATATATATTATGAAATATAATTGTAAATGTTGTAATTATCAAACACAATTAAAGACGAATTTAACAAAACATTTACAAACGGATAAACATAAAATAATAGAAAGTACTATAAGTACTGTAAATCAAAAAGAATTAAAAGAAGTAAAAGAAGTAAAAGAAGTAAAAGAAATAAAGGAAGTTGTAAGAAAGAATAAAGATTTTGAAAATGAAATTAAAACATATGAATGTAAGTATTGTTCCCAACAATATAAACATAGACAATCTTTATCAAAACATATTAAATATTCATGTATGAAAAATAAAGATGAAGATTTAAAAGAATTAGTTCGTTTATTAAATAGTCAAATAGAACAACAAAAAAAAGATTTTCAATCACAATTACAAACACAATCAAAACAAATAGAAAAATTAATGGGTAAATTAGAAATTAATGGTTCATTTAATACAACTAATATACAAAATAATATTACATTACTTGCATATAAGGATACAGATGTCTCCCATTTAACAGATGATGATTATAAAAAATGTATTAAAAAAGTAAACTTTTGTGTAAAAAATTTAATAGAAAAAATACATTTTAATCCAAAAAAACCAGAAAATATGAATATTTATATTTCGAATATGAAAGATAAATATTTGATGGTATATGATGGCATTAATTGGAATTTAGCAAATAAAATGTATGAGATTGAAAAATTATATGAAGATAAAGAAATAATGTTAGAAGAATGGCTTGAGACAAATAAGGATGTAGAATTAAAAGATAAATTTTTAAGATATTTGAATAATAAAGAAACAGATGAATGTGTAAATATGATTAAAGATGAAATTAAATTAATGATGTATAATAAAAAATAATTACATATCAATTTCAAATGCAGTCATATAAATATTATTTAATTCATAGTGTGATTTTTCATCAATTAAATTTAAATATTGAGGTGATTTATATATAGAACGTATATAATGATAAAATAAATATACATGCCTCGTATTTTTATTAAATTGTAATAATGTTTCATTATGTTCAATAAACCAATTCATTGTTTGCTCATAATGAGATAAAATTAATGCTGAAAGAATATAATAACAAAAACAATTTGTATTTTCCTTATAATCACATTTCTCTGTAATTAATTGATTATATGTCAAATCAACTAAATTAAGAATATTTTTCATTTGTACTATACAAAATACTCTTTCAATTGAAATATTTATTTGAAATAATTCTTCAAATTCTTCATACATAATATTTTTTTTTGTATAGAATGATATAATTGCTATATTTAAAGTTCTAGCCCAATATTCTACAAGTGCTTCAAAAAATAAAAATTCACTTTCTATAAAAAATAAAACAGAAAATATTTGTTTAAAATTTATAGAGACTTGTGAAAAATCGAGACAAAATAAATGAAAACATTCATGTATAAATACTTTATACCATTCTTCCTTTCTAAAAATAACTATTTCATCATTATTTGGGTCTGTATAACCACTATTAATATGTATTGGTTCTATTATTTTTGTATTTATTTCTTTTTCAAAAGGAGTTAAATAAAATGTAATATTAAACAATTTATTTGTTTGTGATGATTCATTAATACATAAATTTAATATTAATTTAATAAAATAAATATATTTATTAATATTAATTTTTTCATTTGTGTATATTTTTACATTAATTGTAACATCATTAATTATGTATTGAATTGAATGTAAAGTATAATTTATATTTTTAATATATGATTTTATTGTTTCATGTAAATAATAATTATCCTTTGGATTTATTATAATATTTTCTTTAGTTATTAATGTATGTTTACTTTTTGTTATAGATGCTTTATAAATTAATGTATATAGTAATTTAATAAAATAAGTATCTTTAATTTTTTTATCAATTAATTCTGGATAGTTTTCAAAAATATAATTTATATTATAATTACTTTTTTTAGTTAATTTAGTTATACTATATTTCATATAAATATTATATATTATTTATTATATTATTCACCTTGTTTTGATTTAAATGTTAATGTTGGTTTATATTTTTCTTTAACTTCACTTGTACTTGCACTTGTAGCTGAACTTCTAGATGCACTTTTACTTGAACTTTTACCTTCACTTTCACCTTCTGGGGTTGTTTTTGGTTTAAATGTTAATGCTGGTTTATATTTTTCTTTAGATTCAGCCTTAGATTCAGCCTTAGATTCAGCCTTAGACTCAGCTTTAGTTTTAGAATCAGCTTTAGATTCAGCCCTAGACTCAGCTTTAGATTCAGCCCTAGACCCAGATTTAGCTTCTGATAATGATTTTTCTTTTGGTTTAGTTAGTTTAGTTAGTTTAGTTAGTTTACTTTCTTCTGTATCTTTTACTTCACTTTTAGATTTTGGTTTTACAGATAATACAGATTTATATTTTTCTGGTTCTGTTTGAAATTCTTCTATTTCACTAAGTTCACTTGTTTCGAATGATTTAGATTCAGGTATTTTACTTAATTTAACTTTTAAAGAAGGTCCTTTTGGAATTGTTAATTTTTTACCTGGTTTTTCTAGAGGTTCTACATCTTTTACAGATTTAGATTTAGATTTAGGCTTTTCTTTAACTTCAACTTCAACTTCTTCGTCTTCATCTATTTCTCCCTCTTCTAATTCTTTTTTTTCTACTTTATCTTTTACTTTTTCTTCCTCTTCTTTTTCTCCTATCTCTCCTTCATCTTTTAATTCTTCTTCTACTCCTTCTTTATATATAGTACCTTCCTTTGAAGTAGACACAAAACTTTGGTCAGAAACAGAGACAACTATATATTGTTTTGGAGAAATATCTGTCTTTTCAATTGTTTCTGGCAATTTATTTCTAATATTTGATATTTTAACACCTTTATCAGTTAATATAAAGTGAACACCTAAAAATAATTCAAGTATACCCAAAGTTATTTTAAATAATTCTACATTAGTTGAAAAATCTTTTAATGTATCAATCTTTTCAGAAGTAATACCAACTGTTTTAAATTCAGGCGATAATAATTTTAATACTAACTTATAGTCTTTAGGTAATTCTTCCTTTTTAACATGTTTAACTAATGCATTCATTATATGTATATCTTTTGAAGTATGTTCTTTTAATAAATGTTTTTTAATATAATCAAATATGTCATCTTTTCCAACAATTTCAAATTCTTTTATTTTACTTGGATTGCTATAATAATAATCAAATAATAATAATTTACCTTCATCAAATGTTGAAATATCATACATTTGTTTTGGGTCATCTGTAAGTAATTCATAAACTCCTAAATTAGCAACAACAATTTCATTTTTTATAGCATATACATAAAAATAAACCAATTTATCTTCTATAATTGATTTACCTGGTGCAATATGTAATACATTATTAAAAATATTTATTTCAAATAATTCACTCTGTGCTTCTTGGTCATCTTTATATAATTTTGTTATATCTGCAGAATATACATTTGAACTTATTTGTGATGTAACACTACTTTCCATTATATTGTATAAACAATTAATTTTTATATTTATTTATAATATCTAACATATCCATGATTTTAAATTTCATCTTAGAAGTAATATTTAATTTTTGAATAATAATTATATTATCGTATATTGTCGCCATTTCTGAATTAAATAATAAATAATCAATACATTCTTTAATAATAATATATATACTATTTAAATATTCTTCATTTTCTGGAATTTCTATAATTTTTTTTTGTAATAAAAGACACATATTTACAATATTATCTAAAGAACAAATATTATTTTTCATTAAATTTATAAAAAAAGTAAGACTTGATTTTACTTGGTCAACTTTTTTAACATAATCACAATACTCATCATAATTCATTTGAGGGTCTATATATTTTATTTTATGAATATTCTCAACATATTCATCAAATTTATATTGAAATACTTTATAAAAATCTTTATTAATTGCAATTAATTCTGTATATAACTTTGAAAATAAAATAGAATAAAATAAATTTGAACTCGCAATTGAAAATATTAATGTAGTTAATTTATTTATTTCATCATCATTATCGATATGTTTTATTAATTCAAATAATTCTACTTTTAATTTATCATAATTTTTTTCTGTAATTTTATTTAATAATTTAAATACTTGTCCATAAGCATTTTCTTGTTTATTTACTACTGTTTTTTTTAATACTTCATTTATATGTATATTTAACTGTTTCTTTATTGAATTTAATTTTAAATATACAGATTCTTCTAAAAATAATTCTTTTCTATTTATTTTTAAAGATATATCTAACATTTGTTCATAAGTTAGCATTATTATATTATTATAATAATTATTTAAGCTTAATTTAATTTATCTTTCATATCATATGGACCAATATGATTTATATATAGATGGTCCCTTACGTAATTAATTATATAATCATTTGCTTTAATCATTAATTCTTCATTAACGGGTATATAATTATTTAATATATCTAAAAGTTGGCAATATATAAATCCATATATAGCATTATCCATATATTTAGATTTATTTAGTTCAGGCCATTGTTTAGGTCTAATTAATTCATATTTATCTTTATCATCCAGTTTTAATTTATCATAATTATCATATTTAAAACCAATTAATTCATTTGGAGTACTTACAATACCAAATGACCCATTTTTTTGATTTTTATCACCTTTTACATCAAATGCCCTAGCTTGGCCATCACCTTCTATTTCTTGATTAGTAATTAAATTAAAATTAGTTACATTTGCCCCCCATACATGAGCTATATGTTCTCCATATGGATGTGTTTTATTATCATTTCCAATTATTTCAAAAAATACTCTTTTAGGTTGTGATGGGTTATTATATTTATTATACAATGCCTTAGATAATTCATCAATATTATATTTTGATGCATCTGTTGCCAAAATATGTAATACATTATTATTATAATTGTTCCATTGTGATACAGCAAATCCTGTACCAATAGTTATTTCACCGTTTTTACTTGCAATAACAACTTTATTTTCATCATTCTGTTTTAACCATTCATCTAAAATTAAAAAATTTAATATTTGATTTAATAGTATATATAAAAATGGTTCCCCTAAAATAGTATTTTCATCAATTTTACCAGTTTTACCAGTTTTACCAGTTTTATCAGTTTTACCACTTATATTAAAATCAATTGCAAAAAATTTATTATTACATTCACCTTTACTTTCACCTTTACTTTCACCTTTACTTTCACCTTCACCTTCGCCTTCGCCTTTACTTTCACCTTTACTTTCACCTTCATCTTCGCCTTTACTTTCACTTTTACTTTCACTTTTACTTTCACCTTCACCTTCATCTTTACTTTCACCTTTAATTTCACCTTCACCTTCGACTTTACTTTCACCTTTAATTTCACCTTTACTTTCACCTTCATCTTCGCCTTTACTTTCCCCTTCCCCTTCACCCATTTTTTTTAATCTATTTAAAGCAAATTTATCTTTTGTACCTTTAATAGAATGAACATTAACTTTAGGTCTACTACTACCAATTAATGATTGGTCATTATTTATTTCTGATTCTAAACGTAAAATTTCTTTATTAAATAAATTTAGAGTTTCATATAATTTTAATTCTCTACGTTTATCCATAGCATTTGTAAACTGTTTATATTTTTCCATACTTTTACCAATTGCTTTTTCTACATATGGATTTATTGTTGTAGTAGTAAATTCTATAGCGCTTTTAGCTGCCAATTGGGATACTGACTGACCTTCATTTAAAGTTTGTGTTAAAGTTTTTGATAATGTATTTTGTACTTTTTTAAAAACATCTTCAAAATTTAAACTAAATATTTTTTTAGTATATACGTTAAATGGCTGTGTCCATAATTTTTTAAATTCATCTATATCATCTTTCAACTGATTTAATGTAATATATTTTTTTGTTTTAATTATATTTAATATTTCTAATAAATATTTTTTTTTTTCATTTATTTCATTTGTTTCATTTATGTCCATTATATAATTCGTAATAATTAATTAATTAATAACTATACTTATAAATAAATGAATTTATTTGAGTTATATCAAAAAAAATATGATGAATTATATGAATGCGCAATTCCTATAATTCAAAAAGATTATTTTAAATTACCAATAGAATATATTGAAAATAATGAAATTAATACTATAATTAAAACTGATTTAGAAATGCCTACTATATATAAGCATTTAGTTGGAGAATCATTATTATTAAATAAATGGTCATCTTATTATACTACAAATAAAGATTTTTTAAAAGAAACACAAAATCATATACTAAATATACCTAAAATAAATAATGATGATTCAATGATTGAAATATATAAAAAATTTAAACAGGAGACAAGTTTTATTGAAAAATACCAATATATAGGATTAAAAGCATTATCTAAATTAAATTATTCAAGTATATTTTTACATGGACTTGGTTTATATAATTTATCTGCACCATTAATATCTTTATTTTCACCAATATTAGTATTAATTGTTCCATTTATTATTTTAAGAATGAAAGGTATTCCAATAACTATATCTATTTATATTGAATTTCTTAAAAGTATTATACAAAAAAATAGTTTATATACATTATTTACTAAATTTGACCAAATTAATTTTCAACAAAAAATGTCTACTATTATAACTATTTTTTTCTATTTTTTTCAGGTTTATTCAAATATAATGTCATGTATATCTTTTTATAAAAATTTACATACTATAACAACATTTTTAGATAAATATAAAATTCATATTAAGCAAAGTGTAGATAATATGAATTTATTACAAACAAATATTATAAAATATAAAACATATAATGAATTTTATAACGAAATAGAAGTTCATAAAAATAGGTTATTAATTTTATATGGTAGATTAAATAATGTTTTTCCTTTTAAAAATACATTAGGACGCATTACTCAACTTGGATTAATTATGAATTTAAATTATGAAATATATATGAGTACAGATTTTGACAAATCATTTATGTATTCAGTTTATTTAAATCAATATATTGTTGATATAAATACATTAAAATCCCTTGTAAAAATTAAAATACATAAATGTAAATTTAGAAAAAATACAAAAATTGAAGGAATGTATTATTTACCTCATATACAAGAATCGCCCATATTAAATAATATAGATTTGTCTCAAAATATTATGATTACTGGTCCAAATGCTTCTGGTAAAACAACAATATTAAAATCATTATTAATTAATTTATTAATGAGTCAACAATTTGGTTATGGATGTTATAAAAAGGCAAATATAAAAGTGTATGATATTTTTCATTCTTATTTAAATATACCTGATACATCTGGTAGGGATAGTTTATTTCAAGCAGAAGCACGTAGATGTAAAGATATATTAACGAGTATTATTGAAAATCCTTTAAAAACTCATTGTTGTATTTTTGATGAAATATATTCTGGAACAAACCCAAATGATGCAATTATGTGTGCAACTATTTATTTGGAACAACTTAATAAATTTAAATTAAATGTAGATTATGCATTAACAACACATTATATACAACTATGTGAAGCATTTGATACAAAAATATTAAATTTAAAAATGAATGTTAATGTATTAGATGATAGTATAAAATATTTATATAAAATAGTAAATGGTATTTCATATGTTCATGGAGGTAAACAAGTATTAAAAGATTTAAATTATCCATTGGTTGAATATGATTTGTGATTATTATAAATGATAAATGCGTATAAAGAAAAATAACAAAATATTCATAGTCATATAATGAACTTTTCAGCAATATTAGATATTAGTAGTTTTTTTATAGGAATGATTATTAATCTTTTATTAATTGCACTTATTTGTTATTACTTTAAGAGAAAATATGAAAATTTAGAAGTTGCCCAAAATGAACAAGCCAAAGTATTATATCAATTATTACAACAAAATTCTAAACCAAAAGTAATGAATTTACAAGATATTTTAGGAAATGTTCCAGCAAATGTAGATATAAAATCAAGAACAAATTCATGTTCAGAATCTGATTCTAGTTCAGATTCAGATTCAAGTTCAGGATTAGAATCAGAAACAGAATTGGAATCTGAACATGAATTTGAATCAGAATTAACTTCAGTGTCTGATTCTGATAAAAAAACAAAAACAAAAACAAAATTAAATGATTCTAAAATGAAAAAAACTATAGAAAATGTAAATTCACCTCCTATGGAAGTATCATCTTTTACAGTAAAAAAAATTGTAGACCCATTAGTTATTAATGTAGATGTAGATAATTCATTAGATACAAATATTAAATTAGATACATTAAATATAGATACTGTAAATTTAGATACAGTAGATACAGTAGATAAATTAAAGGATGATGATTTGAAAGAATCATATAGTAAAATGACTATAAAACAACTAAAAGATATTCTTTCTGTAAAAGGAATTAATTCAGGAAAAATGAAAAAAAATGAAATTATTGAATTAATTGAAAAATCTTCTATAAATATAGATGAACAATCCAAATAATCTTACATTAAATTATCCAGGAATTTTAGATGATGGTAGACTTTTTACAGATTATGTATCAAGTGCATCAATGAATGACCAAATAAAAAAGAATAATAATATTACAAATAATACAAAATATAAAGATTTTTTAGTAAAAAATACAAATTTAATTATGAAAATAAATTATCAAAATATGATAAAAGAGAATCCATTATCAATAGATGCTTCTAATAGAAAAAATACATCTCCTTATATTTTTGATGGAATTAGTGATGATACTAAACCATATGGTTATGAATCATCTTTAACAAAAAATATGTATTTATCAAGAGAACAATTAAATGATAAAAAAAGAAGACCATTACAAAAAAATATATAACTTATATTACATTATAAATATAACTTATAAACACATTATATACTATACTATTATAATGTATTTAAGCATTGATGTAGGTATAAAAAATTTAGCATATATTATTTATGATACAAAAATAATTCAATGGAAAGTTATTGAATTGTGTGAAACAAATGCAAATAAAGCAAACATTATTGATTTATGTAAAAAAATGTTTGTATTATTTGAGAAAGAATTTACAAATATGCATTTTAAAGAAGTAATAATAGAAAATCAAATTGGACCAAGTGCAATAAGAATGAAATCATTACAAGGAATGATAACAATGTATTTTATTAATAAAAATTCAGATGTAGTTTATTGGAATTCAAGTAATAAATTAAAAAGATTTATTAAAAAAATAACATACAAAGAAAGAAAAAAATTAGGTATACTTGTAACTAGTTGTATTATTAATGAATTTTATATAGAACAAGAAGAATATTTTTTAAAACATAAAAAAAAGGATGATTTAGCAGATTGTTTTTTACAATTATTAGATTATTTAGTTAAAAAAGATATAATAAAAGAAAATATATTTACAAATGCGATAAATATAAAGTTATAGTAATATCTTTAATGTAATATGGAAGAAATAAATTTAGATTCATTGGATTTAAATCAATCAGTTGATTTTGGAGGAGGAATTGAATTATTGATGAATGATAAAAAAAAAGATAAAAAGGATACAAGCGGAAGTGCAAGTATTTCATTAGAAGATGAATTGAAAGAATTAGATATGAATAATAGTTTTGATAAACCTTTTGAAAAATCCGAAAAATTTGATAAATTTGAAAAATTTTCATTTAGTAAAGAAATTCCTATGGCAAAAGAAACATCACATCTTGATACAAGCTCAAGCTCAAGTACACCCAATCTTTTTAAACATATGGATAATATTAATGTAGAACAAGAAACAGTAAAAATAGAAAAAATGACAAAGGAAGAATTATTAAAAGAAAAATTCATTTATTTAAGAAAGTTAGAAGCATTAGATGCAAAAGGAGTAACATTATCTAAACGTTACTCGATGGAATCTTCATTAGATGAAATGAGAGGAGAATATGAATTTATTGTAGCAGAAAAGGAAAGAAAAAATAGTATTCAGTTTCAAGGTAAAATATTAACAACACTTATTACAGGAATTGAATTTTTAAATAGTAAATTTGACCCATTTGATATTAAATTAGATGGATGGTCAGAACAAATACATGAAAATATTGAAGATTATGATGAGATTTTTGCAGAATTACATGAAAAATATAAATCAAAAGCAAAAATGGCACCAGAATTAAAAGTATTATTTCAATTAGCAACATCAGGAATGATGATTCATATGACAAATACAATGTTTAAATCATCCATTCCAGGAATGGATGAAGTTATGAGACAAAATCCTGATTTAATGAATCAATTTACAAAAGCTGCTGTAAGTTCAATGGAAAATACTTCTCCTGGATTAGGCAGTTTTATGAATGAATTTAGAAAAGAACCAAAACAAAGAGAAAGAGAACCAATGTCTATGCCAATGTCAAATTCAAATACAAATACTCGTAATGAAATGAAAGGACCAGAAAATATAAATACAATATTATCAAGCTTAAAAAAAATAAATGTAGATAATGAAAGTACTATTAGTGCAGAAGAGATTGATATAATGAGTAATCAAGGAACATCTAGAAGAAAGAGAAGAAGTGACAAAAATACTATTTCGTTAGCAATATAAATAAATAATATTTTTAAATACAAATGTCTTTAGTATTATTAAAAACTCAAATTGAAGATATGGATAATAAAATTAAAAAATTAACGTCTGATTTAGAAAAAAAAACAATAATTATAACAAATTTAGAAAATGATTATGAAAAAATTGGTGAACAATTGCAAAATGAACGAAAATCATTTGAATTATTAAATGAAAATAAAAATTATTTGATTGAAGTACAAAGAGATACTGAAACAAATTATAAACAAATAGAATCAGCTGCAATAACATTGTTAGAAATACTTAAATCAAAAACAGATAAAATATAATATACAAATAAATATATTTATTTGATAAATAGATATAATTTATATAAAATATAATATTATATTCATAGTTACTTATTATGAATATAATTAATAAAGTTCCTTATGAATTAAAACAACGTATAATTTCATATTTACCAATATTAAATGAAAATATGAAAATAATTCATAGTATTATAAAAAATTATAAAACATATTTTATAACTGCATTAATACATGAATATGATAAATATTATGATAATCCATTTTATGATTCTATTAAAATATATATATTTGAATGGTGTTATATTAAAGATATATTATCTAGAATAGGACCATATAATCATATGGATTCAAAAACATTAATTATTAATTTATTTAAAGAATGTACTTTAAAAGAAACACAACATTTATATTTATTTATAACATTTCGATTTCATTCTCCTATTTAATATTTATTTAATATTTATTTAATTTAATTGCCTTCTTATTTTGTTTTTTCTTGTTTTTGTTTTTCCTTTTCTTTTTGTTTTTAATTTACCACCTTTATATGGGTCAATCATATAATTTCCAATTTTTTGTGTAAAAAATTTATATAACTGTTTATATTTATGTTTTATATTAATTTTTTTAGTTTTACATTCAACTTTTTTTTTTAATAAACCAATATCTTTTATATTCATTTTTGTTATACTAACCACTACAAATTTATGTTCTATACCTTTATTTAAAGGTTGGTTTATATAATCAGTATAGGTTTTGCTACAATCAGTATCATTTGTTTTATCTATATTTATATTAATTATATTACATATATCTTCACCCGTTTTATCTTTATAATCATATATTTTTTTATCAACAATTTTATAATTATCTTTTGTTGAAGAATCTCTTTGTTCTTCAGTCGTTTTAGTAAGGGCTTGTGTATATATAATATTATTAGGTTGAAAAATAATATCAACAATATTATTTTTAATCATTGATGGATTAAATGATGGTTTAAATGGATTAAATTTGATTTCTTTTATGTTATTTTTAAAATTTGCATGAATAAAATCACAATATTCAATAAGTTCTGAACTATCATTTATTTTTAAAAATTCATAAGATATATTTGTTTTATCTGTATATCTTTTTTTATATTTAAGATATTCTATTAATGTATTTTTATCAAAAAGAATATCATCATAATATTTAATTTTTTTTTCTTCAGATAGAGACAAATCCAAATCTTTTGGTCTGAACCATTTAAATTTTTCAATAGATACTTTATCTATAAGGTCTGTTACTTCTCCTTTTTTACCTATTGTGTTTGGGTCATTTATAGTTTCATATAATAGTTTACCATATTTATATTTAATTTTAACATTTTTATTTTGTTTACCAACACTCTCTGCAGATTCAATAATTGGTTCATTGTTAGTTATATTTTCTATATTAGTATGTTCTTCTTCTATAGGTTCAGGTTGAGGTTTTGAATTTTCCTCTCCTACTTTGCCTGTGAGTTTAACTATTTTTGCTTTTCTTTGTCGATAAAAATTAGTATCCTCTATAAAATTATATATTCCTCGTTCTTTACTAATTAAAGTAAAATAACCTTTTAAATCATCATATATTTCACCCTTTTCATTTTTATATTTTAATGTATATATTTTGTTTGGTCCAGTTAAAATTGTATCATCTATTTCTTTATCTACATTTTTTAATCTATAAAATATAGATAATTTTTTAACATTATCTGTCTCCTTAAGAGATTTTCTAAATTCTTTATCAATAATTTGCCTATATTTATTTTTTAATAATAAAATAAAATTTTCAAAGGCTTCTTTAGGTAAATCTTTTAAACTAATAGTCATTCCTGTCATTCCTTTAAAGATATTTAACTGAGATATCAAATCTTTATATGTAAGAGTAATTGTAGAATCTTCTACTGATTTAGTTGTGAAATCTTGACTAGATAAAAAAGAATAATATTCTTTAGCTAAAATTTCTTTTTTATCCTTTGCTAATGGTCTATTATATATTCCAGTAAATAAATTTTTTTTATCCAAATCTAAAATAAATATAATATTTTTTATTTCTAAATTTTCACTAGATGACCTACCAATTCTTAATAGTTGTTTTATATTATCATTATATGTTTTAATTAAATCTTTGATTCGATTAAATTCGAAATTTATTGATTTTTTATATTCATCCTTACTTTTAGTTGAGTATACTTTTAAATCAATATAACATACATTTTCATTCGTTTTAAAATTAACAATTGTTTGTATTTTATCGAATTTATCAATATAAAAAGGATAAAACTCTTTTTTTAAGTCACTTTTACCATTATCTGATTTTTCATGTGTTGGAAAAATAATTATAGTTTTATTTTTTGAAAATTTTTCGATATAATTTAAATTATGTTCAAATAATTTATTATAAATTATGTTATAATCTATATAGTTATTTTTAATTTTTTTTATATTTGGTTCATTTGGACCTATTGCTTTTAATGTGGATAATGTTGTATCATTAATTGGACCATTATAATCTAAAATGTTTTTAGGTTTTTTAAGTAGAGTAGGAGTAGTGGAAGGTTCAGGAAGAATTAATAAATTATCATCATTATTATACGATGTAATATCTTTCAAATAAAAATCTTTAATATCTTTTTTATCTGTTTTAGGTGATTCATTTTCAGTATCTTCTTTAGTAGCTAATCTTGGACATTCCATAAGTTCAATTGGGTATGTTGTTACATATTGTAAAATAGTAACCATTATATATTATTAAATAAAATTTTCTTTATAAAGAGACATATTTATTTGTACATCCCCTTCTTTATTTTTATTTTTTTGAGCAATTTTAAGAGTATTAATTGCATCATTTATGTCTTTACCCGTTATTAATTTAGTATCTAATTCTTTATATTTTTCAGGAATAAGACAAAATTTACTATTTTCATTAAATAAATAATCCGCAAGTAAAATAAAAATTGCTGTAAGAACTAATGATGTAAATACATCTCTGGTTCCAACCCATAATATAGCAAATACTAATATTTGTCTTCCTAATGAATATTTAATATAATTTTCCTGTGTTTTACTTAATTCAATAGAGACATATTTAGACCCAATATTCATTATTAGCATAATAACACCTGCAAAAAATTTATTATCATTCAATATTGATATTACTGAATATATACCCGTTTTAGATTTTTTTGTATTTGTAGATTTACCTTTCATATATAGTAAATCAATAAAATAATTATATTATATTTAAATAAAGTATGTCTCTTGCATTTTATGCTTCACCGATTGATTATAAAAATAATGATTTAGAAACAAAAATTAAAAGTGAAAAAAATAAAATAGATAAAAATACATTAATGACTTTACAGCAAGGTACATTAGAGGAAAGTCCAATAAATATTACAGAAATGCATAAAAATTTAAAAGAAGAAAATGATAATGAATTAAGTAATTTTTATAAAACAGAATCTGATATTAAAGTTACTCCTCAATACAAAACAAATGATTATATGATAATGAATTCAATTGAACCAAATAAATCTACATCTACAAATGCAAATAAAGATTTAATTGTAAAAATGAATAAAATACTTGAAATGTTTGAAGACCAAAAAGAAATAAAAACTACACAAAAAAATGAAGAAATAGTATTATATTGCTTTTTAGGAGTTTTTATTATTTATATTATGGATTCTTTTGTAAGCATTGGAAAATATAGTAGGTAGTCAATAGTTATTAATATTAATATTAATATTTTTGTAATATATTTAAATAACAAAAAAAACCTGGAATTTTTATTTTATTAATTAATTTAAAATTTAAATTTAAATTTAAAAAATCCAATTTAGGCTGATTTAGATATAATATATTTGTTCTTTTTTTATTTTCATAAGTAATTTTTTCTATTAAACTTTTATTATTAAATTCAATATTATAATCATAATTTGATTTAAATGATTTAGATGGTGATTCATTTACAAATTTTGATATATCCAATTTATCATAAGTTGTTATAAATAAATATCCTTTATGTACAAGCCATTTATCAATGCATTCAAAAAATAAATCTAAATCTTTATTATTAATACTAAATAATGGACAAAATATATGAGTAAATAAATTATTTTTAAAAATAGAAGGATTATAATTACCATATATAAAATCTAATTTAGGATATTTAGATTTAGACATTTTAATCATTTCTATAGAATTATCTAATCCAACAACTTTCATATTTTCAGATAATAATTGACACATATGACCTGTTTTTGAATCAAAACATAAAAAATTATTATTACTTCCAAAATAAGGTTTCATTATATTAATTTGTTCTGTATATAAAGGAATCATATCCCATAATTCATCATATATTTTAGAATAAAAATTGTCATAAATATTATCATCTATAAATGTTTTATAATTTTCATTTGTAAAACCTTCTTTACATGTATTTGTATTAGTACATTTTGTAATAATATATAACATTAATAATAAAATTAATAAATATAGAATCATTTGTATAATATAGTATTTTTTTTTAAAAATTATTTTATAATGAAAATTAATGATAGTAGAATAGTATTTACAAATACCTTTTCAAATTATAAAAAATCAACTGCTGTTAAAGAATTAGCTACAAGTATATATCATCAAAATAAAGAGGATGCTTTTTTTTGGACTGCAGAATTATTATGTAGTAATTGTATAGTTGAATTATGGGATACTTATATTGAGATTATGTGTAAATATACACATGTATATAATCCAAAAATTCCTATATATCTATATAAAAAATTTATAGAATTTAAGGAACTAACTCTTATTGTAAATAATGATATTGAATTAAGAAATAATCAAGAAATTAGAATGATATTTTTTTCTATTACTTTAATTTTTTGTTCATCTAAAAGAGAATGTATATTAGATATACCTACATTTCAATTTAATTTTGAAATGAATAAAATGTATTCCAATTTAAAAGCACCACATGTTAATTATATACAACATTTTTTTAAAGATGGTGACCCTAAAGAATATTATATTCCATTAAATGAACTTATGTATCATTTAAAAGAAACAAAAAATAAAATGGATATATTTTATTGGGTAGAATGGATAATTACATATGATACATTACTTCTTAAAAATAAAAAACAATTACAATGTGTAAAAAGAGAATTTGCTGTAAATACAAATATCATATGGATTGTATGGGAATTAATTTTATCATTTAAAGATAAACATCCAATAGATGCGTTATTAAATTTATTTAGTATAAAATATAAAACAAATAAAAAAAAGAAATGTATTTTATATTTATGTATTATGTTTATTATCACACAAAAAATAGATTATACAATACCTATTTTAGATAATATTAGTTTATTAAAATCTCTAGAAGATAATATTAATAATACATTTGAAAAAATTAAAAAAAAAGAAATAACATAATATATAAATATGCCTAGAACGATTAAAAACGAATTTTCTAATATGTATGGAAATGGCAAAAATTTAAATATAGGTAAAAATAAATCTGTAAAAGAATTATTAAATGGAATACCAAATGTAAATATTGATAATCTTAATGATATAAATAGAAATAAAAATTATGAAATGTCTAATGAAAAAAAAATAGGAAATCTTTTAGAACAAAAAGAATCATTATCTATTCCATCTGTATCTATTCCACCAAGTCCAGTTAAAATAATATATATAATTTTATTATTATTTATTATTTTATTAATTACTCTTATCTTTTTTTATAAAGATATTGTGGTACATTATTTTAATGTTATTTTTAATCAATCTCCAAAAAAATCAGAAACTACTCCATCTCCACCTGTAAATGAAACTTCTGCAAAAATTGATAATACAACTGCAAAAATTGATAATACTTCTGCAAAAGTAGAAAGTACTTCTGCAAAAATTGATGAATTAGAAAAAAAAATAGATAAATTAGCAGAGAAAGATTGTTCTAAACCTGCAATAAATAAATTAAACAATAAATTATCAGAAGTATCTTCATATAGTAAAGAACAAAATGTAACTGAAAATGGTTATTGTTACATAGGTTATGATAATGGACAAAGAGAATGCGTTGATGTATATGCAGGAGACATATGTATGAGTGGAGAAATATTTCCATCATTAGATATATGCATTAATCCAAAACTACGTCCTTAAAATTATACTTAATATAATTTTAATATTAAAGACTAGGCAAATATGGGACATTTACATCATAATAATATCCACTACTTTTAGAATCATGAATACCACTATTTGTAGGAGGTTTAATCATTAAATCTAAATTAGGACAAATTAAATTATTTTCTAATTGTTGTAATAAATCATTATTACTATAATAATAAGAACCCGAATTTGTTTTTGAAATTTGTGCAAATTGTTGTTTTTTAGATAAAGGAGACTTATTTTTTGTATATTGTAATGTTTCTGCCTTTCTTCTCATACGATATGAATCTAAACTAGTTGTATTAAAATTTAAAATAGTTCCTTTATTTCGTCCATCTCTAGTTATTATTGGTGGGTTCATTGTTCTTAATAAAGCTAATCCTGCGTAATCAATACATGAAGCATTTATAACACCCAAATTATTAACTAATATACTATGAGTTATATTTGATGTATTTGGTATAATTGTTGCCATTAAAATTATATTATATTTATTTTACTTTCTGGTTTTATAATTTCTATTTTAAATAAAGTTTCTTTAAATTCACAATTATGATTTAAAAAATAATAATGTTTAATGCAAAATAATTTTGAACATTTACAAGTAAAATGAATAATTATTTTTTTTTTACATTCATTACAACGTATCATATAATATAATATAATATTAGGTTTTAGTATTTATTATTTTTCAAATGTATTCATATGCATATGATTGCTTTTACCAACTACTATATCATCACCTTCAAATAATTCTTTTCTAATATCTTCTAGAGTTGCATTTACACCAAGATTTTTTTCTTGAGTATTCATGTTTTGAATAGAAATTAATTCTCCTTTTTCATTAATAGTTTGTGTTAATCTATTATTTGTTTCTTCTGCTTTTTTCATGTTCTCTTGAATTGCATTTAATTTAGATTCTTTTACTCTATTTTCAAATTTAATATTATTTACATCATCATTTTTTTTCTTTTCATTCATTAATTCATTTAATTCTTTTTCTAAATATTCAACCTTTCCTGTCTTATATGCATCTGGATGAAATGGTACCCATAATCCAACTGGACCAACATATACATCATGATTTGGGTCAAACTCACGAATCATTTTACATCTTAATTCTGCCTCTTTTTGTGTTGGAAATACACCTCTTACTTTTAATCCTCTTACGGACGTTTGAAAATTATTTTTTTCTCCATATTCTTCATCTAATTTAGTTTCATTTCTTTCAATAAAAAATTTATAATCATCTTCTATTGTTGTAAATAATTTATCTTTCTCAGTTGATACAAATAATTTAAATTGTTCATGTAATTCATCACAATTAATTTCATATTTATATGAAATAAAATTGATGAATTGTGTTGTTTTTTCCATTGATTTAGAAAAATTGTATTGTTTAACAAACTCTTCAAAATAAAATAATTGTTTATTTTTAATAATGTTTTCTGGTGATATAAATGATAAACATGCAAATTTTTGTTCGGCGATTGGTTTATCTTCATCAAGTAAATCAATACATTTAGACATTATTATGTTATAACATATTTATTTATATATTTTTTTTTTCTTATTATTTATATATTGATGATTAATTTAAAAGAAATCATGAAAAGAGTTATTAAATATTTAGTAGAAGGTTTAATGGTTGCTATTGCAGCATTCGCAATTCCTCAAAAATCTTTACAAATTGATGAAATTGCATTACTTGCTTTAGTTGCAGCTGCAACATTCAGTATTCTTGATACATTTATTCCTACTATGGGAACTAATGCAAGAACAGGAGCTGCTTTTGGTATTGGTGCAAACTTAGTACACTTTCCAGGTGGGTTTTAATAAATTAATAATTTAATAAATTAATTTATTAATTTGCATTTAATAATTAGTAATAATTAGTAATAATTAGTAATATTTAGTTATAAATAATTAAAGAGTTGGAATAAAATCCCAATTAAGGTCATTACATATTTTTTTCCAAATTTCATCCTGTTCTATTTTTTTTTGGTCCTTTAACATAGGAAAATAATCCAAATATTGGGTTTCTCCTAATAATTCACATAATTTATATAATGTATAATAATAATTTAAAAAATTTACTCTATCATTTGGACAATATTTAGAATAAGGTAATTGAATATCCATAAATAAATTACATAATATTTCTTCCAATTGAGGAGTCATTACTGGAGGTTTAATTCCTAATTTATCTTTTATAAATGGAATGTGCTCATAATAACGATTATATCCTAATTTTTTTAATATTTCCTTTGTTTTTTTATTAGTTAAATTAGATAATTGTATTCTTTCTTTTTTAATCTGGTTTTGTATTGTTTCTATAATACAATTTGGTATATCTGTTGATTCTTTTGCTTGAAACTGAGATAAAATTTCTCTGAAATGATTTATTCTTTTATAAGCATAAAATGATATTTCTTTAGGAGGCTCTTTATATGATGGCTTATCATTATCTACCAAATATTTATGGTTTGTAAAACAATGATTACATATAATAATACCATCATGATTTACTTTTATTAATTCACCAATATTACAATATTGACAAATTGATTTATTATATGTAAAATTTATTATATCCAATGATTCAAAATTATTTTTTTTTAAATAAGCCTTTACACTTTCATTCATTATTTCATAATTTGTCTCCTTTTCTTCTTTAACATTAAAAAAGGAATTTATTGTTTTTTTAGGAGTATTATTTTTATCTATATTTTGTTTTGTTTCAAAATAATCAAATAAATATTTTGAATTTTCTAGATAATATTTATTTTTTTCATATTGTATATCCCCTATTTTTTTTTTATAATTTTCTATTTTTTCATCTATATCTAGGGCATTTTGACTATTACTATTTTTATCCTTTATTAATTCTTCTATTTTATCAATTAATTTAGGCAAAACAATGTTTGTTTTATGATTAAAATATTTAAGTTTTTGATTATATAAAACATCTAAGGTTATGTCTGTTTTAGACGTCATTTATAATAATATAGATATTCACTTTAATATTTAATTAAAGATTATTTAAAGATTATTTTTTATTTTTTTTTCTAGGAGTATATTATAACATGGGAGGTGGACTAATGCAGCTCGTTGCTTATGGCGCACAAGATATTTATCTTACTGGTAATCCTCAGATTACTTTTTGGAAAGTTACTTACAGACGCCATACTAACTTTGCAATGGAATCCATTGAGCAAACTTTCAATGGACAAGCTGATTTTGGTCGCAGAGTAACATGCACCATCTCTCGTAATGGTGACCTTGCTTACCGTACCTATCTTCAAGTAACTCTTCCTGAAATTAACCAAACTTTTGCTGCAACTGGTGGCAGTGTATACGCAAGATGGTTAGATTTCCCTGGTCATCAAATTATTGATGATATTGAGCTTGAAATTGGTGGTCAACGCATTGACAAACAATATGGTGACTGGATGC
>Ga0214923_10002746_pt1 | contig 22873 bp, 19 predicted proteins | sample LL1510_MetaG_FD_177993 | JGI IMG/M metagenome (GOLD analysis project Ga0214923, IMG submission 177993) | Freshwater microbial communities from Lake Lanier, Atlanta, Georgia, United States - LL-1510 | ecosystem: Environmental > Aquatic > Freshwater > Lake | place: USA: Georgia | collected...
CGAACGCACTTCACCCTGGCTTTGTTGCCAGCAACTTTGGCATGAGCGGCACGCAGTCCCAGTTGATGGCCGTTGGGATGCGCGTGGCACGTCTTTTCGCACGCTCTACGGAGCGCGGCGCCCAGACATCCATCTATCTGGCTACTTCACCCGAGGTAGCTGGCGTGACCGGCTTGTACTTTGCGGACAGCAAACCCGTGCCTCCGAGCGCAGCCGGGCGAGACCTCGCCACGGCAAAACGTCTCTGGGTGGTGACGGCTGGCATGTGCGGCATCGACAAAATCAACGACGACCTAGTGCATGGGCACGCTCATACGCACTAATGTGCATTCGCAGTTGTAGGGCCGATTCGAAATAACTTCGAACGTGATTGCAGGGTTGAGTTCGATGGGTGACTTGGTGAGAGTACCCATCGATCAATCCCTAATCTATGAGGACACGGACCTCGTTTCCAACGCGCACCTCACCACCTTGGATGACGCGCACACAGATCCCCCCGTCGTCACCGAGGGCGGCGCGACCGCCCGGACCAATCGCGGTCTCCATCTGGTCACACGGGTCACAGAGCATCGTGACTTCCATGACCACTTCGCCGATTGAGATGTGCTTGCCTACCAGTGAGTTCAGCGCCAATCCCCGAACAACGATTTGACGCCTCGTCGCTCCCGGCGGAATGGTGATCTCCAAAGTTTCGGCGGCACGGTCGATTGCCCAACCGTCAATCAGCGTCACCTGCCGGCGCGACCCTGGGCGGTTCCGCCAATCGCCTACAAGTCCGTGGTCCGGCTCAACGACAGCCGTCTCCACCATCCGTGCTGGCGCACCGCGGGCAGGGGCGAGATGGATCGACTCGATCTGACCCGGGCCCTTTGTCAGGTCAATCCTGGCGTCAATTGACGACACCGTTCGTGTCACTGCAAGGTTCCTTCCGCATCAAGTGCGGCCATCGCATGGCTGAACGCCTCCAAAGTGAAGCGGATATCCGCCTCAGTGTGCACCGCCGAGACCATCCCTCCGCTACTGAAAAGGTCAACGCCCAGCACGATCATTGCCTTTCGAAGCTTTGTCACGCGGGGGTCTTTGCCCTTCGCATAGACGGGCCCGCCTCCCGCATGAAGTCTCGTACGGTCGAAGATCATATGGAACATCGAAAAGGTTCCGTACGCGCAGCCACGTAGTCCGTAGCGTGCACCGACCTCGTTCATGCCTGCCCGCAACTGCTCGGCGAGGGCGTTCGCATGCGACTGCGCACGACCATCCGCTGCGAGTTTCAGCGCCGCAATTCCGGCGACGGCGGAAACCGGGTTGCCGTTGTACGTCCCGGGATGGGAGATCCGGCCACCCCGGTTCCACGCGGTGGTCTCGCCAAACCGCATGATGTCCATGATTTCGAGCTTGCCGCAGACGGCGCCTCCCGGCAGTCCCCCGGCAAGGATCTTGGCGAGGGTGGTCAGGTCAGGCGCGATCCCGTACACCTCCTGTGCGCCACCCGGCGAACACCGGAACCCGGTGATGACTTCGTCGAAGATGAGCACCGTCCCGGTCGCCCGGGTCACTTCACGTAGGCCGTGAAGGAACTCGGGGTCAATCGGCAGCGCGCCCCAGGCAGCTCCGGTCGGTTCAACGATAACGGCCGCGATTTCACCCGACGACAGGGCGGCCTCGACCTTCTCAAGGTCTGGCGCGAGGACGAGTACTTCATCAAGCACCGCGTGGGGAACCCCACTTGAGGACGGCACATCATAGGGAGGCTCAACCGCCGCCGTGACCGCATCGTGCCAACCGTGGAAATGACCCTCGAATTTCAACACACGGGTCCGCCCGGTAAAACTGCGAGCAAGACGGATGGCCATGTGCGTGGCCTCGGTGCCGGACGCGGTGAACCTGACCCGTTCCGCGGAGGGGATCAGGCGCTTGACCCACTCTCCCCACTCAATCTCCAGCTCATGAGCGGCTCCGAAATGGGTTCCCCTTGCCACCTGCGATTGGACTGCCTCGACCAAGTCGGGATGCGAGTGTCCAAATAGCAATGCTCCGTGTCCAATGGCGTAGTCGATGTACCTATGGCCGTCGACGTCCCACTTGTATGCCCCTGAAGCATCCTGCATGTACAGTGGAAATGGGGACAGGTAGCGTGCATCGTGCGTCACACCGCTCGGAAAGACCTCACCGGCGCGCTCATAGAGAGCGCGCGATTTCGGGCGGTCTCGTTGGAACGCATGCTCGTAGTCACGCACGATTTCGGGAGCGACCTGCAACTCCGGTGCGACGAAAACAGCCACTGGCGGGCACCTCCTTCCGGAGTCACGGGCCCGCCGCCACAATCGGCTTGCGGTGACCTGTGTCCGGTTACGAAGATTGTACGGAGGTAGCCCGCCTGATACGTGGGATCGGGATAGCCGTCCCCGTACGCGCTACTCGACCTCGACGATCATCTCGACTTCAACCGTTGCGTCTCCCGGCAGGCTCGCCAATCCAACCGCTGATCGTGCGTGCTTCCCATGATCGCCCCAGAGAGCAACCAAGACGTCCGAACATCCGTGTGCAACCTGCGGCTGTTGCGTGAGGGTGTCAGTCGCATTCACCATTGACAACAATTTGACGATCCGCTTGACCTTGTCGAGGTCGCCGATCTCAGCCTTCAATGAAGAAAGCAATCCGACAGCGCACTGTTTGGCTGCTTCGTATCCCTGTTCTACCGTGACATCACGCCCGACCTTGCCGGTCATCTGCGATGTCTGACCGGACATCCACACAAGGTTGCCGACCCGTACTGCTGAGACAATCGGAACGGTCGCCGGGCGAGGCGCAGGGGTCGTAAGTTCAATCCCCATCTCGTGAAGTTTGGCTTCGATCTTGGACATCGTGAGGTCTCCTTGCCATGGGTTCCCATCGGGATTCTCCCGACAGGACACTGAGAGCGTACCCGCCACACCAACGCCCGACCACTCTTCTGGGACAGGCCAAACCTGCACCCGAAGCGCGTCGACTCACTGAGGCGAGTGTGACCTAGACCCGACGGCACTGGAAGTCGAGCGGTAGCCCCATGCCTCGCTCATTTACTCGGCTATGATCACGATCACGTTGCAATGGGGTGCCCCGGAGACGCGCGGTAGCGGCCGGGATAGGGCATCTCGCCGCCTAAACGGTGAAAGGACTTTCCTCGATGCGTCCGCGTGGTGAGCGCCAGATCATCGTCCTCGCCGATGGAGGCTTCGACCTCCTTGAGGCAAAGACCGCAGTGGGTGTGATCCGCTACGGCATCGACCGGGTAGTTGCGGTTGTCGACCAGACGCACGCCGGGAAGCACGCTTCTGACGTGGTGGGGATTGGAACGGACATTCCGATCGTTCCGACGGTCGGGGATGCGCTTGCAATCGCTCCCACTTCCAACACCCTGCTTCTTGGAACAGCTCCGCGGGGAGGTATCCTGCCGGCGTCGTGGCGGTTCCAGATAGTTCAGGCAATGCGTGCCGGATTAGATGTCATCAACGGGTTGCACGCGTTCCTGAACGACGACGACGAACTGGCGCCGATCGCGGCCGAGTGCGGCGTGACTATCTGGGACGCACGACGCGCACCCGACAGCCACCGGGTTGCTGACACCCGCGCCCATGCCTTGCCGGCCACTGTCGTCCTGACCGTCGGAAGCGATTGCAACGTCGGCAAGATGTCGACCGCATTGGAAATCGACGCGATGCTCCGCCGCCGGGGTCGGACTTCCGTGTTCGTCCCCACCGGCCAGACGGGGATCATGATTGCCGGATGGGGTGTATCTATTGATGAAGTCATCTCTGACTTCACCGCGGGAGCATCCGAAGACCTTGTCATGGAGGCTGCCAAGACAGCGTCTACGTCCCGCGACATCATCCTTGTCGAAGGGCAAGGGTCGTTGGTCCATCCGGGATATTCGGGTGTGACCCTCTCACTGATCCACGGATCGGCACCGGATGCCCTGATCCTGTGCCATCAATCCTCGCGAAGCCAGATCAGGCGGTATACGCTTCCAATCCCGTCACTCTCGGATCTTGTGGCTCTCCACCGGGCCGTGACCGCGCCAGTGAAAGCTGCACCGGTGTTAGCGATTTCATTGAACACCTTCGGGATGTCCGAGGAAGACGCAAACGCGGCGGTCCGAAGGGCAACTGCGGAGACTGGCCTTCCTGCGACCGATCCGGTGCGCTACGGCCCCGGGGTTCTCGCTGACGCGATCGAAGCCTTTTCTCGTGCCCGCGAGGCACGTTGAGGGGGAAAACGGACGACGGGACAGGCTTCCGCCTGCCCCGTCCCAACCGCTACAGCTCGAATGCGTCAAGTCCGCGCCGGAGGCCGGCCTGGAGTTGCGCGTCGTTGCCAAACCTCACGACTTCATGCGCCTCGCAAACTCGATCCCGGAACGTGCGGATCCGGGCAAATGCGTCGGCGTCGGTGTCCAGGTCAGCGGCTGAGAAGGACGCCTCCGCGTCGGCAAGCATGATCAAGATTGGCTTCCCCTGGCCAACCGCATGCGAGTACTCGAGTTCGGTGTACGCCAAACCAGTCGCCGGATCGCGAGAGCCGTAACGCCAACCGAGGATGCCAACGTAAGCATCTGCACGATCGATCTCACGGAGCATCATGGCGCGGGGTATGACCGGCGCCGTGCCTCGCCGGGGCTCGTCCACGAGGCGCATCCCAGCCTTGCCGATCACGGTCTCGGCAACCGAACGTTGCCGGTGCAGGTCACGGTAGGTGGAACTCAGGAAGATTTCACCTCGGCCGGGCCTGTTCGGCGGACCAAGAAACTCGCGTTCGAACTTCGCCCGACGATCACGCAGTGCGTGCAGCTGTGAAGTCACAGCGTCAAGCCGTGCGGGATCAATCGGTTCCTTCGCCACAATCAGGCCCAACTGTTCCCGTTCAAGTGTGTCACGGCGCGCGTCGAGTTCGGAAATCAGCCGGACGAGGGACTGGCGACGACGAGGTTCGGACGCCGCCTTTCCTGCCCCGATCCGGAGTTCGGACGCCACCTCGAACGGCCATGGCGTGACCTCGAAGTCAGGTCCCCGCTCCCGCACCGTCACGCCGACACGGGCCTCCATCGCATGAACAAACATTTGAAAGAGTTGTTGATCAGTGATGTCTTGGTATCTATTCCGTAATACCACTTCGACGGTAAGAGATAACTCTGATTGCAGAAGAAACGAGGACAACGTTTCAACCATCTCGGCGATGGCAGTCTCATACGGAATGCGGGCCGCGCCGGTGCCAAGCACCGGGAAGGCGATTGACCTGCACCCGAACGTCTCAAGGAGTTCAAGTGAGCGCGCCACCCCACGGCGCACAATAAGCCCCGTCATCTCCGTGTCATTGAGGGGGAAACGGGCCCCGCGTGCACGAGACCTTTCAGAGAGGTTGAGGGTGATTGCGTGGAACAGGTACCGCGCCCGCAACCCGGGCGCCGCGGTCACCACGACCGAGCCGAGTTCCGGTTCGGGTCCGAGGCGGACTTTCTCGATTTCGGCAAACAACGCAACTTCGTCTGCCGCAGCACGGATCGCACCGGATACGCCCCCGCCCATCCTCAGCGTCGTGTCATCCGAACTGACTAGGACCTCGGCATCAGAGGTGACGATGCTTCCGATGCGCGCGATCAGGTGTGACCGACCGATCCAGAATGTCCGTCGATCCGGTGTTCCCACATCCAACATCGGAGGAGATGACATCGGTGCACCAAGCCAGTTCGCAGGAGAGAACGCGGCCATGGACGCTGCAATCACAGGTGGAACCGGCAATTGCCCGCCCATCGAGGGAAAACCATCCGGATCAAGACGTTCTGAAACGCGGCCCCAGTCAACGTGCGCTTGGACACCGTCACGTTGTGACATGGCGAAGATATCTGCCAAAACCTCGGCGCACTCGGCACACGTGGACTTCACGATCTTCGGACCAAGCCACGGTCCCGGGTCAATTCGACGACTCGCCAGGCGCAGGTGCCGCGCAACTTCTTCGAACTCGGCGGCCGCTTTCGGCAACCCACTTATCCACCAAAGGAATGCGAACTGCCCAACCTCCGAGGCATCGGGGTAATGGCCATTCTCTTCGTCCTCAAAGCGTTCGGCATCGAGAGAACGCAGGACGCTCCGAACTTCGCGATCGCCGATCGGGCCGCGCACATAGGACGCGGGGTCACTCGTGCTCATTGCTTCTTTTCACCGATACGCATTCGCGAAGCGCCTGCTTCCCGCGTGATACAGACTGGCGAGCGTTGCCCTCCGCTATTCCAAGCGTAGCCGCAATCGTCCGATAGTCGCACCCTTCAACCTCCTTCATGATGATCGCCTTATATTGGTGCGGATAGGTTTTCCTGAGCCAATCCATGCACTCACGCGCCATATCATCGGTTTCTGGCATCCCATCGTCGATGCGGTCATGAAGAGTCGGGTCGAACGACACTAGGCGCCGATCTGCCCGTGAACGCTTTCTCGCATTCCAGTACTCCCCCATCACGAACCCTCGGAACGTTTCCCGCCCCCTCGCGCGGTGAAACCCAGTGAACACCCGGAAAAGCGTGTCATTCAGAACTTCACCGTCGCCATGCACCTGATCGTGTATCCCGTCCGCCCGGATCCACCGCTTGATGTGGAACTCGAGATCTTCGTACGCCCCCTGATCTTTCAGATTTATTGAAAGCCGGTCATGGATCTGCTCGAAACTCATGGGCCCAGATGACTGGTTACGGGTCGTCAGGTCATACATGCGGGTCAGTGGTTCCTTTCCCGACCTCCGACCGGACTGACTGGCCCGGAGAGGACGGCGTCGCAAGGGTTCACAACACTGGGGAAGGTGGCTGTGTGAGCGGTGCCGGGGGATGGAATTGTTCGGTCAGGAGCAATCGGATGGGTAGTAGCCCAGCGATACGGGGGATGTGAGCCAATCCTGTCACAAAGGGGCGGTTGCGCTACCTATCTCGTTGAAGGCTACTTGCGATGAAGCGGGTAGCTGCGGAGGAGCGAACCAATGCCCAGAGGAACTAACCCGCTCATTGTACACCGTGCCACACCTGAACCGCAAGTCATCCTTGCGGATTGGTTGAGTGGTCTACGTGTGGGAGACCCGCTTTCTCATCGCGGTCTCACACTGGTGCCAGTCTATCCCACAACCAGCGCAGCGCTTGTCCCATACGAGACCCTGGCAACCGCAATTGCCTCCCGTCATGTCACGGTCACCGAGCTAAACGGCGGATCGGTGCCGGAGTTGGCGGTCCAGCATCGAGGTCCGGTGCCGGTTCTTCTCATCGACGGCGACCAGGTTGAGGGAGGGCGTCAGAACCGCGTCGTGAACACCACAATCCTGATCCCTGTGGGAGTTGACTTCACACTTCCCGTTTCGTGCGTCGAGCAAGGTCGGTGGCGCGAGACCCGTGTCGACTTCTCTTCGGGCGAAATCGTCCCTCCGTCGGTTCGCCGGGGCAAGGAGAGTTCGGTTCGAGCCTCGTACAGCAGGGTTGGAGCACCGCGGTCTGATCAGGGCGAGGTTTGGGCAAGGGTGAGTGAGTCGTTGACATCCGCTCAAGCCTTCTCCCACACCAGTGACCTGTCTGATGCGTACACCGCAAGGCGTGTTGATCTGGAGGACACGCGCATCAACTTGCCATGTCCGAACGACGGGGCGGTCGGGGTCGTTGCAATCTTCGGCGGAGAAGTCAAAGCAGCGGACATCTTTGACCGTGCCGAGACGCTGTCCGAGTTCTGGCCGAGGCTCGTCCGGAGCTACGCCCTCGAAGCCGTAACTTCTGGGACCGGTGTGCCAGATCCCGCGAGTTTGGCACACGCCTTCCTTACGAGCTCGGCACAGGCGACAGCTACCTTGAACACCCCGCCGGGCCTAGGCCAGGACATCCGCCTGTCAGGGTCTGGTGTTCGGGGTGCAGCACTCGTCCACGGCGGGGTTGCGATCCATACCGCCCTGTATGGGGCCCCGGGATCTGGGAAAGGCCCGTCCACGTCCACCGTCCGGGGGTCAGTGGTCCCCGCGCCGCGGACCAGGCGAAATGCCGCAACGCAATCGACATCCCGCGCAGTCACCGTCGGCAGCCTCACCGTGAATGTGGTTGCGGAGAACCTGCTCACGCTCGAAGCTGAGGCGCTGATCCTATCCGCAAACAAGCGCCTGAACGGTGGCAGTGGCCTCTCGGCTGCCGTTGAACGCGCCGCCGGTCCAACGTTTGTGGCCGAACGTGACCGGATTGTCCCGACCGGGCCATCGAATGGCTTCTTCCGGGGCACGGCTGTTGTAACCAGCTCAGGAAACCTGGCAGCCGGACGCCTGCGCCGACGACTCATCCACGCCATCACCATGAAATATGAGCACGGCCATCGGCTCCCGACAACACCGGAAATCGTCTACGCGGCGGTCCGTGATGCACTCGACCGCGCCGAGGTCTACGGGATCGGGTCGCTTGGCACATACCTGATGGCAACGAGAACGGCACGGGCAGGGGAGGCGCCCTGGGCCACCGCCCCGCGGGAAGTCATGGCGACTGCTCTGGTTCGGGCCATCCTGGACCATGCGCGGATTGCAAACCACGTTCGGACGGTCACGATCTGCGAGACCGAACCAGAAAGGCTTGACATGGCGTGGGAGGCGTTGCGTCGCGCTTACACGGTTGGGTAACGGTCGGTCGCGGACCGGGTACCGGAGATGCACTTCTCATCGGGAGACCCACGATCGACTGGCATCCACCCGGGTGCCGGTCGTTCGAAACGCGTTCGACACTTCCCGGTACGCCCAAGTAACGGACGCCCGATGGCCCGGAACTCTACCGTTACTGGTAGATAGGTGGTTGGCGGTTGCACATCATTTGAGGAGGTCCAACGATGTCAGGCATGAATGTAAATCCAAACGAAGCGCCCTCCACAAACCCGGAGCCGACGCCTTTCCTGTCCCAAGCGCTTGTCTGGAGGCGAACGGCAGCTCGGGACTCATGTGCACGTGCATCCATCGCGCTTCCCGAATACCAGGCCCTCGTCGAGGCTGACGCAGCTGAGCAGGATGCTTGGAACAGTTGGCTTGCGGCGCGCGCGTCCCATGACAAGGCAGCCAGTGGGGCCGAACTCCAAGTCGCAGTTGAGAGGTGCGCATCGGCTTGGGAAACCTTCCTCAACGCCGAAGCGCGTCGCAGTGCCGCGTTTGTAGCCTGGCGACGCGCTTACCGTGCCCTGCCGGCTTTCGATGACCTGCTCATGGCGGCGGCCCTGTCGTCCGTGACCGCTTCGTCGGGCGAACGTCGCGCGGCGTGATGTGCGACGTCGGTTCTCAGGCGAATTCGAGAGGCTGGTGGCGAACCGAAGTCACCAGACCTCGCGGGCAATCCGCAGAAAGTTGCCTCCGAGGATGGCGCGGATGTCACTTTCTGCGTACCCGCGTCGAAGCAACGATGCGACAACATGGAGCACCTTTTCCGGCGGAAGCATGGAAATCTCGGCGTCGTAGCCGAACTCAGCGGGGAAGGTAGCGCGCATCTTGGCGAGATACGCCTTGAGTTCCCCGGTATCGAACACGTAGTCCAACCCGAGTCCGATGTGCGGTGGACCGACTATCTGGACCATGTGATCAATGTGTGTCGCCACGAGCTCGGCCTGGTCTGCGTCGGCGGGGCCGAGGAAAAGGCCGATTCCGTTGACCCCCACGACGCCCCCGGTCTGGGCACACTCCCGCACAAGGTCGTCAGGGATGTTCCGCGGATGGGCAACGATAGCGTGTGCATTGCTGTGAGAGAAAACCACTGGTTTCGTAGCCATTTTTAGAACATCGCGTGCTGTCCGGTATCCAGTATGGCTGCAGCACACCACCATCCCCACGCGCTCCATCTCGCGCACTACATCTTGGCCGAATGCCGTCAGACCATCGTCGTCGTCCTGGCACCCCCCGCCGGCAAGGTTGTTCCGGTTGTACGCAAGAAGCATCCAGCGAACACCCAGGGAGTGATATGCACTGATGAGCGACAGCTGATCTCCGATTGCGTTCGCTCCCTCGATGTCAAAGCAAACACCAAGCCGCCCTGTCTGTTCCGCCAGGTACACGTCCGCAGAAGTCGAAACCAGCATGTAGTCATCGTGAATGGACACCCAGCGTCGGATCGTAGCGAGCGTCTGGAAGTGGGCAGCAACGTCCATTTCGCCGAACCCGACATTCAGCGAGACGACATTTACACCAGCCTCACGATAGCGGCGAAGTTCGGGTAGGAAGTCAGTCCCGAAGGGCGCCCCGACTGGCATGCAACCGTGGTTATCCCAGACCAAGGTGTTTCTCACAATGCTCTTGGCCTTGTCAATAACATCGCGCATTTGGTCAGTCTGCTTGCGATTCATGGCTGCTCAGCGTAGCGCCTTCTCTGACAGGTGGCCAAATGGGTCGCATGCAACTCAATGCGGTATTCCGCGAGCGGAGGACCCGCTCGCCTCCAGAAGGACCCCGGATCAGGGATGCGACTTCAAACCAATCGCTCTCGCTCTCCATCGACAACGGCGGCATCACTCGGGCAGTCCGGCAATTGGCCAAGTGCAAGCGGGACATCAAGCATCCCCGGTTTCGACTGGGGCAGACACAGCACCTATTCGCCTGTCACAAGAAACGCTTCGGGTGACCTAGGTGAGCACAACGGAAAGGGGTTCCGGGCGCCCCGGAACAAGATGGGTGCCACAAACGACAAAAACGCATCCGGCAATCTGGCGATGACCCGTTCGTGATCGCAACTCACACCGCTCCCGAGTCCGGAACTTGATCTGTTGAAGGCGTTCCTGCTCTCCCGACGAAAGGAAATAGGTAGTTGGAAAGCATGCGTTCTGTACACACCCAAGTCAGTGCACTCCTCAATGAAGAGGCCATTCCCTATACCCTCGAGGAAGGCGTCTTCGTGGTTGACCAAATTCGTGACACCGTTCGCTTCACGACCCGGATCACCACAGACTTCTTCAATGGCCGGATCCAAACCCTGATCGTCGACACATCGGCTCCACTGGTCCAGGTGCAGACGCTGGGACCCGACACGAGTGGTGGTAGCCCGAGCCTTCAACCCTGTGAACGTGAGCAGGTGTACGCCTTGGTGAGCTTGCTGAACCCAATCACGGAACTACTGGGTTCGTTGAGTTTCGATAGTGCCACCGCGACGATCAACCACACCTGGCGGGTGCCAATCCCAGCCACGCTGGACCAAAAAACGTTTTCCACGGTTGTCAATGCCGGTTTGAACTCGATTGACGTTTGCCGGCCGGAACTGGTGGCGGTTGCATCTGGAGAGAAAACGGCAACGGCAGCCCTCTTGAAGCTTATTTCGCCCCGCGCGCAGACGGACGGCGACGCTCACGCGTTCAGCGCCTAACACGCTCAGGGAATATTTATTGCGCCTGCACCAGTGCAGGAAAAGAGTGCGTCTCACATCGGCGTGTAGAACGAGAGAGGAAAGCCAATGACTTATCCGAACAGCATCGAAAACCTGATCCTGTCGATTGACCAGCTCCTCGAATCGCTGGGCATATCCTGCTTCGTCGAACGGGATGCCCTGGCCGTGGCCCTGACCGGGACGGACGCACCAAGTTACGAATTCGGCCTGTTCGCCTTTTCTCTCGACGGCGAGGCAGTGCTGCTCGGAGTTCGGTCAGCGGCCGATGTCCTAGGTTTCGACACTGCGGCATGTCCAGCACTAGCGATTGCTCCATTCAACCTGGCCCAGACTCAGCTGCTCCTAAACCAGATCAACAAGCACGAAATCAAGGCCGGATCCCTCGCAATCGACCCAACGGATGCTCGTCTGACGTTCATCTGGACGTTCCCAGTGACGTGGCAGCCGGACATAGACCTTGCCGGGATGGTCCTTGGGACCGCGAGTGCCGTCGACCACTATTTCCGCGCCATCAAGGACTGCATGGTGCACGGCATTACGGCCGCCGATGCCCTCGCCGCGCATCGTGCGCGCATCGAGGACAGCGCCGAGACGGACCGGAAAGTTCGTCGACTCCTCGGCGAAGAGGACAGCGAGACGGTTTTTCGACGACTTCTCGCCGACACAGGAATCTAGCGAGGCCCTCCGCAACCTCGCGCACATTCAGCACCCGGTTCTGTGCACATCCCCAGCGTGGCACTACCCGTCGTAGTCGATTCCCAGTGCACCCGCAATCGCCCGCAAGACAAGATCCCACGACTGGAAACTGAACCGCGAGGGCGCCAGCGCATTCTTCGTCATCACCACAGCCAAGTCATGTGATGGGCAGTACATCGAGATCGATCCACCAAATCCGGTGTGACCGAAGGCATCGGGCCATGGCGCGACGGTAGGAATGCCGCAGAATGGATGGATCGCCGCACCCAATGCGTAACCAAGGCCCATGCGCGTCGTCCACGCCACATGCGCTCCATCGGCTCCGGAGTACGGCATTGTCGCCTCGGCAATCGTCGATGGGCTTAGAAGTCGGACCCCATCCAACCCGGCCTCCCTCATTGCGGCGTAATGACGCACCAACGCACGAGCGTTTGTGATCAGGCCGGCCGCCGGCATGCAGCCAGCGCGGGCGGCTGAAGTATTGAAGTCTGACGCTGACTGCGCCCGGTCTCCACGTTCCTCATGGGTAATAGGTCCAAGACCAGTTGACGGGTCAGGGTCGTTTGCAGCTTCGAGGGTGGCAATCCTCGCGCTCATCGCGACATCTTCAGGGACGCCGAACCACATGTCGTCAAGACCCAATGGATGTGCGACCTCGGCGCGCATGACGTCACCAAATGGTGTGCCGGTAGCACCCTCAACCGCCCGACCCAAAAGTGTCCCGAACGTCATGCTGTGATATGCCATTGACGCACCTGGCGCCCAATCTGGCGTGGCATTCTCGAGATGGCGCCCGGTTTGCAAGAGACTGGGATAGTCACTCATCGGCACGTCGCGGAACTCTGGGAGGCCCGCGCGATGGCTCAGGGCATGTCGCACCGTCACATTCCCCTTGCCATGTTTGGCGAACGCGGGCCAGTAGGTGGCAAGCGGCGCGTCGTACTCCATCAAACCCCGTTCGACGAGGCGGTGCACGACTGTCGCGGTCACGCCCTTGGAGTTCGAGAACACGAGGAACAGGGTGTCCTGCTCAACCGGGCGTCCCGTGGCTTGATCGGCGACACCGGCAACCGCATCGACGACAAGCGCACCCCGATGGATTACCGCGACTTGCAAGCCTATTTCACCGTACAGGGCAATGGCTTCCCGAAGCGCTAGGGTCGCGGCTGACTGAATTGCAGAGTCGCTTGGCATTCCATTCCTTCCAATGGGACGTCACGAGGGAAGCACACGCCCATCATCCGCGCGTGCCGGACGGAAGTACGGGTCAACGACCTGTGTCAGGAAGTTTGCCGCCAGAACCCGGTATCCCTCGCCATTCGGGTGAAGGTCGTCGGGCAACAGATGTGCCGAACTTTCGCCGAACAGGGTCTGGCCATCGACGTAGTGGGTCTGGCGATCACCACGTGAACGAAGCAGTTCCACGACGGCCTGGACCTCGTCGCGCATGGACGCAAGTGTGAACCCAACCGCATTCACCTCGGTCTCACGCTGGACACCCCAGATTGGCGACACCAACACAATCGGCGTCACCGGGTGGCCCTCCCGGACAATTTGGACAAACCCAGTCAGGGTTGTCCGGAATGCGCGCGGACCGAGACTTGCGGCGCCATAGATGTTGATACCGGCGCATATTGATATATAGGAAGCCGGGAGGGATCTGATCATCCTGGCGACGCCGATGTCCAGATGGCATTGACCGCCATACCCAAGGCATGTCAGGTTGAGATCTGCGTGGCGCGCCACAATCGCCGGCCAGGTCTGCGTTGGCGAGGGCGCGGCGCGGCACTGAGTGATAGAACTCCCGTACGTGACCCAACGTGGCCGACCGTCGTTCACGGCGCTGACCATCGCACCTTCGGAGAGCTTCAAGCCCTTGATGGCGAAGGGACCGAACTGAGGCAACCAGATTTCGAGGAGCTTGGTTCCCGTAGGCAGGTTGTCACACAAAAAGGACGCTGACCCGCTTACCGGCAAACTCGCGATGAGGTGGCCGTCGGCGACGATGTCAATCGGACTACTCTCCTGATCAGCCTCGACCGTCCCTGCGACCGCCGACGCATCAGTGATAAACCGTACCCGTACCCCGGCGGGCATCGCGGCACGGATGACAAGTTCCGGGTGCCAGACATCACGCTCACCAGGAGGCATGCGCCAACCACGGGATCCATCAGCGCCGTGGGTCACGCCGACCGCGCCGTCCCAAGCCAAGCGCGGATCAGTCAAAGCTATCGATTGCATTGGACCAGGTCCTTGTGAGCGGTCAATCATCAGTGCGAAGTCGTTGCGCGGGCGGCATCACGCGCCCTGAGGCATAGCCGGGCACTTTCAAGCCCAATTGCGAGTGACGCCCGCGATGACGTCCGGCCAGACATCGCCTTGACAAAGTCACGACCAAGTTCATCGTCCCCACCATGGTGGCCCTCGTCGCCCTTCCCAAAAGAGTGCCGCTCAACGCGTGCCTCGTGATGGTGATGCACAACCACCTCGTCGCGATACCAATCGAACGACAACGTGGCGGCATGCCCGATAACCGTCGCTCCCCGGGCGGCGGCACCGCGGCGGGTCACAAAGTTCTGGGTGTAGTTCACGTGGAGACCAGACTCGAACTGGATCAGCGCACTTGCGCTGTCATGGTTTCCGGTGTCGACCGCGAAGGCACATTGCAGGCTTGCGGCTTCACGGCCGGTCTGGCGCGACCGCGCGCTTCCCGGCAAATACGGACTTTCCACACATTCATGCCGGATGTCGCATTCACGACAGTGCAATCCGGCAGGCCGATCACCCCGAAATACCTGTTTGGATTCCATGGCAATCACCCGGGTCGGTTGTCCGGCGAGTTCACCGTCGCCAAGCAGCGAAAGCAAGTAGTCAAAGTCGTGGGTCGCCTTTTGCATCCACAGGCCACCGGTCTGGGCTTCGTCACGCATCCAGCCCATGTAGTAGCCAATGGAGTACGCCGGAACATTGTTCACCGCTTGCAACTGGGCAAGGGTCCCAAGCGTGCCGCTGCGCACAATGCGGGCGGCGAGTTCGCATAGAGGCGAAACCCGTAACGGGAACCCAACCACCGTCGGGCTTTTGCTTGCTGAAAATGCTTCACTCAGGCGACGAAATTGTTCCCAGTCGATAGCGACTGGCTTCTCCAAGAAAAGTGGAAGGTTGCTCGCAAGCACCTCAACGGCGACCGGGGTGTGGAGATCGCATCTCGTACCAACCATGACGCCGTCAAGGTTCCCGGAGTGAAGCATCTGTTCAATGCCGGAATACGAAGTCGCCGACCCAAGCACATCTGGAAATTCGGCACGACGGGCGTCGAAAGCCGGGTCAACAATGGCGGTGACTACGACATCAGGGTCGTTACGCTGGACAACCTTCACCATGTGCTGCAGTCGACGCCCAAACCCTACAACCCCGATGCGCTTCATTCCAGCTCCTCCTGAGCCATAACGGCCACTTGTAAGTTCGCGATCATACCGACCACTCCCAAAGCGTCCGTTGGCAGGGCGACAGGAGTGTCCCGTGTCACAGTGCTCACGGCATCTCCACTGGCTTTGCCAGCGTCAACCCCATGACTCCGCGGTCGGCCTGCAGATGGACGGGAGTATGGATAACCGACGAATTCAGTCCGAGGCTGGCCTCGAACATGCGGACACATTCCAGGTCAGTCGTGCGTTTCGCCCCCCCGGCGACGTACTTCACCCACGCGCGAAGCATCGTGTCACGTGCACCGTCCCCAGCGGTTGTCAGCTCCCATTCCTCAACCATTGACGCAGCATGTCGTTGCTGGTGAGGGTCGTTCTGCATCTTTGATGAGGCAAGGACGAGAGTGCGAAGCAGCTTGGTCCGTTCCCGGGTCCGCGATAGGTAACTTTCAACGCACGCCCCGGCATGCGGGTAATCGAGTGTCTCGGTCGCCGCGAGCAGCTGCACAAGGCATTCGGATAGCGGGAGTCGGTCCGCCCAAGCGCGATGCTCACGCGGATCACCAACCCAGAGGGGGCTTCCGGGATCGGGCGGGAAGAACTTATTCATCTGAATGCAGTCATTTATGAAGGCAGCCTGGAAGTAGGGAGCTTTCGCCTGATGGGGATGGTCATATCCGCGCAGCCAGAAACTCACCACATTGCTGTAGTCAAATGCGTGGCCGATCTGGAAAAAAGACTTGGACGACCAAGCCTCGTCAACAAGGTGGCGGCAAAACGCCGCGATGATCGCGTCGGAAATCTCGATCACCCTGATCCCATCAGCGAGCAAATCGGTAATCACCTCGGTGACGTCTGCAAGCTTGCCGTGGAGCATGGCTGCGGTCAGGCGGTCACGGTTTACGTGATCCAGATGACCAACGTTCCGGGCCTTCAGGGACCATTGGTCTCCCTTGAACCGGTTTGTAAGAGTGACTGTGGTCATGTCAAAGAGTGGATACAGGCGTGGAAAGCAGGCGAGGTCCGGCACGACACAGTAGTAGAGAGGATCAGCGTGATCCCATCCAATCAAACTTGTAAGGTCAACCGCGGCGCGGGCACGAAGCGCCTTGTGCCCGATGTTCTGCAATTTGCGGGTCTGCAAGGTGTCTTGCAGGTCGATGATCCCGCAGAAAAGTAGCTGCGCTTCAAGTTGGCGCCGGACGACAGGATCGGCTTCGCGTCGCAAGCCTAGCGAAACGCGATACGCACCATGACGGTCCCCCTCGAGGATGCGCTCCTGCAGTCGACGCAGCCGGTCAGCCGATGTTCCCGCGCGATCAGGTTCATGATCGGTGTCGAACCACGCCTTGGGTGCGTTCCACGCGGGACCGTCAAATCTGTCAGAACCGTTCTCATCGGTGCCGCCAGGGCGCAAGCCACATTTCTTGTCGTCACGCGCATAGTGGCCCGGAAACTCGCAAAGTAACTGATCCCAGACGTCGAGACCCTGCGGCATGTACCAGACGGCCTGCGCCATCGCGAGTTGCCTGTGCCCGGAAGGCAAGTACGGCAGCAAACGACGCGAGGCGCGCAGGCCAAGGACGCAATGATCGTAGTTGACGTTGCTGTACTCACCGTTCTCGGCAACCATCACGTGTGAGGGGACTGTCAAGTAGGGAGCCGCGACATTCAGGGCATGCCGGACAAGCTCCGGCATCGATTGCCCATCCCTGATCAAACCGGTGAACATCCCGGCGGTCCGCCGGTAGTCAGCCCCGATCAGGGCCTCCTGCATACGCCCAACGCCACCCGGGATGAACCCGGCACCGGGGGCAGGCGTGAAGGCTGATCCAGTCCGCCCCGAAGTCTGATCGCTCATCTACACACTACCGCCTCTCTGCATCTGGGACGAGACGCCGGAGCATCCCTGCGGGTGTGCGCCATCGTAGCGCGTCAAACCCCCGGACGTAGCTGCAACCCACGGCAAATGCAAGCTCCGGCGGTATATCGTGACTTTCACACGAACCGGCGGGAGGCAGGAATGCGCGAGACACTTGGCGTGGCACTCGTAGGGAAACGTGCGGGCGCGTTCATCGCTGGTTTCTCAGCGACCCCTGGCGTGCGGATAGTGGCGGTTTGCGATCGTGACGCGTCTGCCCGGGACGCCTTGGGGACCCGGGCCGGAGTGAGTGATGAGGCCAGATATTCCGACTACGGGCGGATGCTAGCCGATGCACGACCAGATGCAGTCGCTATTGGCACGCCGATGGACCTGCACGCCGAGCAGAGCATCATCGCCCTCGGCTTGGGCATTCATGTGCTTTGCGAGGTGACGGCTGCCGTTAGCATCGACGAGTGCCGCGTCCTTGCGTCCACCGCCCGGCGTGCAGCCTTGTCTGGCGTGCAATACATGCTTGCCGAAAACGCCTGCTTCCGTCGCGAACTTGTACTCGTCCGTGCGCTTGCGTCTTCGGGCCGGTTCGGTCGCCTCTATTACGCCGAGGGCGAGTACCTGCACGATGTCAAACACCTTCATAGAAATGCAGACGGAACACCGACGTGGCGCGCGACATGGCAAGTTGGCAAGCGTGGAGCAACCTACGCAACCCACAGCCTCGGTCCGGTGCTCGATTGGTTCGGACCGGACTCGCGCGTGGAGACAGTGGCCTGCCACGGCACCGGGGTGTGGACTGACCCTGACCTGCCCCACGACGATAGTTGCCTGATGATCTGCAACCTCGCGAACGGTGGGCTCGTCCGTATTCGTCTTGACATGATGAGTAACCGACCCGAGAGCGCTTCGTGGTACCAGGCCCAGGGGACCCTTGGGGTCTATGAAGCTGCCCGTGGCAGCGCGCCGAACCCGGTTGTGTGGTTCGGCGAAAACGCGCCCGATCCGAAGGGTTCTCGGCGGTGGGGTTCGCTTTGGGCCTACGAGGATGCACTGCCCGATTGGATGACTGGTCCACTGGCCCAAGCCGCCACCTCGGCGGGACATGGCGGAGGTGACTTCTGGGTTGCGCATACCTTCGCCGATGCAATCCTCAAGGGGACCCCCGTGCCGATCGGTATCGACCGCGCGCTGGCATTCACGGTTCCCGGACTGGTTTCAGAGGCATCCATTGCAGCCGGAGGGATGCCAATGCAAGTTCCAATCATCTGACGCGCCCTAGCGGATAGTGCTGAAACACCGTCGCTGAAAGACTTGTCAAACGTGATGGACAACACTCAAGATTTAGCTCTTCCGGAAGCCCCGGTTCGCGAACGCCAACTCCAGATGCTGCGTCCTCACCTCAATCACCTTCCAGAAATAGATATGCCACACGGGTTTCTCCTGAGGACATGGCAGGATGGTGACGAAGTGGCGTGGGGCGCAATCATGGACAGTCAGGGAGGCATCCACACGTCCGGCGGTTGGTCGGTGCACCGGGTTCGTGAAAAGCTCGTGGACAGGTACGAGTTCACTCCGTCCGGGTGCTTTCTGGTGTGCGACATGACAGCCCCGCGCCAGGTCCCGGTCGCATCGGCAACGATGTGGCGTGCGGCGACCGCGAACCATCCAACCCGTGGCTACCTCCACATGGTTGGGGCCCTGCCCGCATATCGAGGAAGGGGTTTCGGACGCGCAGTGTCTTTGGCGGTCCTGAAGGCCATGGCCAGTCGAGGCGACACTGACGCGATGCTTGAGACAGATGATGCCCGCATTCCCGCCATACGCTCCTATCTCGCGCTAGGGTTCACGCCCGTCTACGCCCCGGACGATGACCAAGGACTCGACCATCGCCATCGTTGGAGTGCCGTCCTGCAGGAATGTCATGCGATCCGCGCGACCTGAAAGGGAAAACGCACTGGTTTTTCCATCGGCTTGACCAATCAGTAAGGTCAGACCTATCATTTGCCGGGCGTCGTTCATGTCAACGCCTCGCCGAGCTGAACCCTCGGGTTCGTTCTGGAGACCTCGTGACCCCCAAAGACATCCATCATTTATCGCCCCAGCACCACTTGGTCGGTGATGGGGATGCAAGCAACCGCACGACGATTACCGATCCATCCATGATTGATGAAATCGTCGGGCACTACCGGCGTGTTGGACGCGCCCTCCGCGCCGCTGATCCCGCGGACTGGGCCTCCGGACTGACGATGCCCCAGTTGAGGGTCCTATTCCTGCTCGGCCGGAGTGAACCCATGCCAGTCGGCAGTGTTGCGGAAGCGATGCGGATCAGCCAGCCCAGTGCGACGGAAACCGTTGACCGGCTTGTGCGAGCGGGCCTCGTAACGCGCACGACGTGTCAGAACGACCGACGCGTCGTACGCACCGCCTTGACCCCAGAGGGTCGCGACATCGTCGATCGACCGTGGGAGGCACGTCGCGCCGTACTCGCCGACGCACTCGCGCGTGGCACTCCTGACCAACAGGATGAGATCGCACGTGGTTTGTCGACCTTGGTCCAGCTCCTTGAGGCCGAAGGCGAACTCCACAGCGTCCCCAATGAAACCAAAGTGACTGGCAGCCCGAAAACAAGGAACATAGCCGAATGAATACCCTCGCCCGCCTCCTCCGGTTCGTCCGCCCGTACTGGTGGGGCACCTTGGTGACAATGGTGCTGATCTTCGCCATCACCATCCTCAAGCTCGGACCGGCATGGATGACGAAGCTCATCATCGATGATGCGATCCCCAAGGAAAGCCTGCCCTTGGTGGGCGTCTACCTGATCGGAATGATCGCGGTATCCGGCGGTCTCAATGTGCTCGGAGCGGTGCAGCTCTATCTGGAACAGTGGGTCGGGCAGCGAGTCATCTTCGACGTTCGGGGATCCCTCTACGACCATTTGCAGAGTCAGTCGATGAGCTTCTATGACGCCAACCAGACTGGCCAGCTCATGTCACGCGTCACCAACGACGTCTCACAGGTGCAGTTCTTCCTCACCCAAGGTTTGTCACGCCTCGTTACCACCTTCATCACCATCGCCGCGAACCTGGCGGTCATGTTCTGGCTCGACTGGCATTTGACCCTCATCTCTCTCGTGGTCGTCCCGTTGATCCTCTGGTTCCAGAAGTACTCCGTGAAAGTCTGGCCACTCTTCCGGAGGCGCCAGGAGCTGCAGGCCTCCTTGAATGTGGTAATTCAGGAGAATGTTGCCGGCATTAAATTGGTGAAGGCCTATGGACGCGAAGAGTTCGAGGCCGACCGCTTCAACGCAGTCAATGAAGAAATGCGGTCAGTCGCGCTGCAATCCTGGCGCGTGTTCGGTGTAACCGGACCCGGGCAAGAGTTCGCTACCTACCTCTCGGCGATCATCATCATCACCGTCGGCGGACTGCGTGTCATGGAAGGCCACCTCACGATCGGTGACTTGTCGGCTTTCTACGCGTATGTCCTCACGATGTTTGCGCCGGTGCGGTTCCTGGTCTTCATTAACCAGATGGCGCTGAATGCCTTGGCTTCTGGCGAACGCATCTTCGAAATCCTGGACACGCCTTTGGACGTGATGGACCGTCCCGGTGCGGTGCGCCTCGAACACGTAAGCGGCTCAGTCACGATGGAAAACGTGTCCTTCGCCTACGGGAAGGGTGCGCCGCTCCTGCGCGATATCAGCATCGACGTTCCCCCGGGGAAGACACTTGCATTGGTCGGGCCCTCTGGGAGCGGCAAGACCACCCTCGTAAACCTGATACCGCGGTTCTACGACCCGACGACCGGGACGGTGCAGATTGACGGGCATGACGTCCGGGACGTCCAGGTCGAGGCACTTCGGGCCCAGATGGGCATGGTCATGCAAGAGACCTTCCTCTTTAATGCGTCAATCCGCGAGAACATTGCGTACGGACGTGCCGACGCGTCGATGGAAGAGATTGAAGCCGCCGCGCGTGCGGCGAATGCCCACCCATTCATTTCCGAGATGCCGAACGGGTACGACACCGAAATCGGCGAACGTGGCACCAGACTATCGGGCGGTCAAAGACAGCGACTGGCGATTGCGCGGGCAATCCTCGTCGACCCACGGATCCTCATCCTGGATGAGGCAACGAGTTCGGTCGACAACCAGACCGACTACCTTATCCGTCAGGCACTCGATTCGCTCATGGAGGGCCGGACCACGATTGTGATCGCGCACCGCCTGTCTACAGTTCAGCGCGCCCATCAGATAGCCGTCATGGAGGCCGGTCGGATCACCGCACGTGGCACGCACGCAGAACTGCTACGCAGCAGTCCGCTCTACGCCCACTTGGCGGACATCCAGTTCCAGCTGGCAACCGAGGCATCTGCATCGGCCGGGCCAGCGACCGCGGTGGCACAGCGATGAAGACCACTTTCCTGAATGACGCAACTCGGGATCAAGAAGCCCCGAACCAGGAGACAAGGCGATGATGTCCGGACGCCCAATGGGGCCTGGCGCGATGGCCCGCGGACGCGCCGACATGTGGTCCGGAATGGGCCCGAAGGTGGAACTCCAGTCAAGCCCCTGGAAGCTGACCGTCCGCCTCCTTTCCATGATCAAGGATTACAACTACCACCTATTCATGGCGCTGTTCTGCCTTATCAGCATGTCTGCTCTCCAGATGACCATGCCATGGGCGTTCAAGCACATCATCGACACCACAATTCCCGAGCGAGACGTCAATGGTCTGGTCTGGATTGGGATCGCGTTGCTCATCATCCAAGCGCTCCGGTACGTATTCGGATACGGCCAGCGCTATTACATCTCGTTCGCGTCGCAGCAACTGGTCTACCGGGTAACCCGGAACCTGTTTGAGCATATTGAACGCCTGTCGCTACGGTTCTACGAACGGAACTCGACTGGCGAAATCATCTCGCGCATCACCAATGACATCCAGGCGATGCAGCAGGCGATCAACGGCGGCACCATCATGGCGTTTGTCGGGCTGCTGAACATGTTCGCGTTCGGCGTGATCATGCTGGCCCTTCAATGGAAACTGGCGTTGCTTGTCTTCCTGACCGTGCCAATCCTTGTCGGTGCAAGCCAGTATTCGGCGAACAAGCTGCGTGACCGGTACCTGCGCGTGCAGGAAAAGGCCGCTGACGTAAACAACGTCCTCTCGGAAAACATTTCCGGCATGCGCGTCGCCAAGGCATTCGCGCAAGAAGGCCGCCAGAGGCAACGGTTCAGTTCCGAGAACCGTGGCAATCTGGACGCCAACATGTCCACCGCGTCGGTGCAGGCCGTGGCGACACCGGCAATCCAGATGATCTCCGCGGCGGGTACTGCCGGGGTTCTTGGAATTGGAACCTACTACATCTTCGATCACTCGATGACGGTAGGCGCACTGGTGGCGTTCAACAGCTACCTCATCCAGTTCTACCAGCCAGTTGAGGACTTGATCCGCGTCAACAACACCCTGCAGCAAGCCCTCGCAGCTGCCGAAC
>Ga0214923_10002748_pt1 | contig 22869 bp, 20 predicted proteins | sample LL1510_MetaG_FD_177993 | JGI IMG/M metagenome (GOLD analysis project Ga0214923, IMG submission 177993) | Freshwater microbial communities from Lake Lanier, Atlanta, Georgia, United States - LL-1510 | ecosystem: Environmental > Aquatic > Freshwater > Lake | place: USA: Georgia | collected...
TGGCGGCGGTGGCGGCGGTGGCGGCGGTGGCGGCCATCCCGAGCCTAAATCCGAGCCCGACTTCATCCCCTTCTCCAAGCTGGCTTCCGCCCCACCATTCTCCGAGAAGACCTTCGACCTCGCAGTGGATGCGCTGGGAAAGCTGTACAACGGCGTTACCTACGTATCGCCAGATTATCCCCAAGCGATGCGCGTAATGGCCCGGATGAAGCTTCCGTTTGACAAGGAGACAGCAAAGGAACTACTTGCGGATCTTGACATCAAGGGGTCGGTGTTCGTGAGCAACTTCCAGGACCATTGCCTCAGGGTTCTTGTGACGCCAACCGGCATTTTTACGAAGGACTACGACATCAACCACGGACCTGGGCGTGCCAAGAAGGTTCTTGGATGTGATTACTGAACTTCGGCGAAGAGTTCAGTCCAAAAAATTGAGATTAGATTAGATTATTTTATTTAAAATAATTTAATTAATAGAAGATTTTTTTATCGATTTCTGTTTCATAACATCCTACTTTAAACATATATGTAAGTTGAAATAATCTATAATATGGATGTCTTATATATGTCAAACTATCATTATATACTGTTGTTGATGTTATAGTGTCAGTAGTTGAAAGAGTACTTGTTGTTGAATCTACTGTATCCATATATTTTCCTCCTTGGATTAAATTTCCAAAACTATCACTTAATGTTATTGTTAAATTTTTAATCATACCTAATTTAGCATTCTTAAATATCTTATCAACAAAGTGATTATCACCATAAAAATAATAATCTGTGATGTAATCGGGATATAAATAATTATATTGATTTTTTCCGGAAGTAGAATTTTGTGTATTATCTGTAATTTCTTCTAAATTAATCATTAAATATCTATCTTTTGATAAATCTTTAGTTGTATCTACAGTATATCTACTTGTTATAAAGGTTGTGTTGTTTGCTCCAGCATATTGTAATTCGTAAGCAATTGATACATTAGTTGGAGTGACTATTGATATTTTAGCATTAATATTCGCCGCTGATGTATATTTATATGCTACAAATTGAACTCTATAGTTTGTTGGTGGAGAATATCCAACTATATAAGTCTGAAACACAGCAGAAGTAGTATCTTTATCTGAATGAATATGCGCACGAATAGCATCTATAATAGTTTTTTCATTAGCATCTGTTATAGCAGATGTTGTAGATACATCTAATAATTTTAGTTGATAATATCTTGGAAGAGTTGATGTTTCTAATCTTAAATATTTAATATTTTCAAAACTCCTTAAGATCTTTAAATCTGCTCCAGGACTTACTCCAAGATCACTTCCAGCATTAAATAGAACTCTAATTTTAAATGGATTTGGATAATATGTTGTATTTCTATCAGCACTATCAATATTAACAATAAATTCATTTAATACATCAACTTGAACTTTCTTTTCATTTACATTCTTAAATAATATATCAGGTTTATCAAATTTATCCAAAGGCGTATAAGGTGTATGTATCATACTTTTTTCATTATATTCTTCTTTAGTAGTAATATTGTCATTTACAATTTCAAACTCTCTATTTAACATCATATCTGTTGTTGATTGAATACGTGCTTTCGCAGGAACATTATCAACATCAATATCTAATTGATTATATTGTGTTGAAACATAATCAGATGAACGATATAAATTTTTAGGATCTATTGGAACACGATCTCTTTGAGCATTATGAGTAAATACATCACCTGTTGGATAATTAACAGTAGATGTATTAATTTTTGTTTTATTTTTATTATGAGGAATCTCTTGATCTAATTGATTATGTGATGTAGATTCATAATGAGATGAACGATAATTATTTTTTGGATTCATTGGGACACGATCTCTATCAGCATTATGGGTAAATACATCACCAGTAAAATTTCTAACATTTTTATTCCTTTGAGATACATTTTCAAATGCTATATTTGGTCTATTTCCAGGATTTGCTACCTGAATATTTCTCTCATCACCTTGTTCAGCAACATTACTATTAGGGTATAAATTAAATCGATTATCTCTAGGATCTTTGTTATCAGCTTCATTATGATTTGGTGAGAAATCTTCTTTATTTTTTCTATTTCTTACATTTATTTCAGGAGACATTAATACATCATATGGAGGAGTATTGTCACGTAGGCTTGCGTTAATAAATGGTGTTCCATCATTGTTATTATCAATAAAAGCATCTCTTAAATTACCATATTCTTTAATACCGCTTTGAGGGTATAGATTAGAACGATTATCAGATTCATTCGAAGTGCCTTTAAATTTATTTTGTGCTTTCATTAAATTATTATCACGACTAACTTTTGCTGAAGTCATTGATGTATTTTCTACATTGTTGGCATAAATACCTGCTCTATCAGTATATCCATTTAATTGGATATCGGTATCCATTGAACGTTTTAACATTTTATCATTTGGATCACCAATTTTTTTAAATAAATTAGATACATCATTTGTTATAGAATCAAGATTATTTCTCAAGTTAGATTTCATTTATATTTATAATATATTAAATTTATATTATAAATTTAATTTTTATACATATTTAATTTTTATACATATTTAATATTTAATATTTAATTAATTAAAATTTATTATATTTATTAAATTATGTTAAAGCAATTAAAAGGAGGAGAATTGTCGCATAATCTTAGATGCGCAGCTAATATCGAATATACTGATGGATCTTGTTTAACAATCGATCAATTAAAATTTTTAGCACATACATATAATAAAGCTGTTGCTGATAAAAAAATGAAGGGAACTCCAATAGAATTAATAAATAATAAAAACCATTTAATTGAAGAATTAGATGATAGATTAAAAGATTGTAAAGGAGATCATTTATGTTGGATCAAACATAAATTTGCTAAAGGTATAAAAAATTTAAATTTAGAAGAAGCATTTAGACCAGAAGGAACTAAAGGTAAAATTGATTGGTTATCAACTGAGCATATAGATAATACTATGTTTCAAATGGAGAGACAATTTCCAGATTTCTTTTTTTATGGAGCAGTTCCAATAGATTGGCATCCTATAAATTATAATGGATTAGCAAAAATAAGTTTTGATGATATTATGAAAAATGGGCATGAAAGAAAAAACAAAATGATGATAGAGTATAATTTATCAAATTATTATTTAAAATATTTTTTAATATTTAATGCTATTTGTGATTTTTATGAAAAGTTAGCTAATAAAGATTTTGTTCAAAAAAATAAAGATTTTATAAAAAAAAATCATAATGAATTTGATATCTTTTTAAAAATTACTTCAGATTTAACACAATTTAAGGAAACTTTAGAAAAATTTAAAGAACAATTTAAATCACCAAAATATGATCAAGGGTTTATTAAATATACTGAAACAGAATTTAAAGATTTTGTTGGTAATATTTTCAAAGAAGTAAAAAGAATAACAGAAAAAGTATATCCTATTAATAGAATAGCAATAGTTCCAAATATGGATGAACATTGGAAAGGTGGTTCTCACTGGGTAGCGATATATGCTGATTTAGAAAAAGGAAATGCTTACTTTTTTGATTCTTATGGAACACATCCAGAAGTTAGATTAAGAGATTTTTTTAAATTATTTGCTGAATGGAAATATACAAAAGATACTGGAAAAAAATTAGATATTAGTGTAGATAAATATCTAACAAAAAAAAATAAAAATCAAAATGAAATTGAAAAGAAATATGATATTAGATATAATACTACACGTAATCAATTTTTATATTCGGAATGTGGTGTATATTCAATGAATTTTATAATTAGATTATTACATGGTAAAACCTTAGATGATATTATGGAAAAACCAGTTCCAGATAAATTAGTAAATGAATGCAGAGAATTATATTTTAATAATCAAAATATAACAGATATTGAACCTTTTACAATTGAAAAAAAAAAGAATGGAGCAGGATTAGAAATTAAAAAAATTACTTATTTTGGTATTTGTCAATAAAAATATAATATAAAATTTATATTATATATATTATGGAGAACGAATCGTATAATAAAATTATTAAATATTTAATACGTCATAATAAAATTTTAGATGAAACATTTAAGATAATTCTATTAGATTTATTAACGGAAACTAATTTTGATTATTATATTTTTAAAAAAATGCTCAAAGGAGCATATATAATTATTAAAGATAAGGGATATTTTTATAAAAAATGGGTTCTTACTCATAAAAATATTCTTAAAAAAAATAATAAATTCTTACAACCAATATTAGCAAATCTAGAAGGTATTGAATACATTTTAAATCAAAGTTCTCATGCGTCATGTTCTCTTCAATATAGATTAGGTAATGGTATCATTTTTAACTTAAATAATGATATGACAAATATGTATGATATATTAATAGGAACATCATGTGATCATACAAATAAAATCTGTAAGAAAAATAATAAGTGTGACACTTGGTTTCAATTAGAAAGATCGCGAATATCATCATTACTTCATACATTTGAACATTTAAAAGATTATTTATTATATTTAATTCATGGTCAAAATATTGGTCCATTTGGTAATTCAGAACATACTGAAAATAATGATCCAATTATTCTTTATAGAATTTAATATTAAATAACTAATAATTCCATTTTTGACATCTTTTTTAAATCATTTTTTTTATTTATCTTAAAATCCATGATTAATTTATCACGACATACATCGCAATAAATATCATCTTTAATCAAATCTAAATTATTATATATCTTTAATTTAGTTTGATCTAATATATTTATATATCTTTCAGCATAGACAATATAAAATGAATTCCACTCAAAAGAATCTATATTTAGATCACATTTAACACATGTTCCTTTTTCATTATTTTTATTTAAATACCATTTCATTCTTTTATCAATGATTCCAGTAGAGTATGATTGATTATTGGTTAAAATAAATATATTACTAGCTGGAGAATTAGATGGTGTTGTAGATGGTGTTAAAAGTGCTTCTTTATAAGTTTTTTTAATAGAATTTTCTGAATTTTCTGTCATTCTATATTCTTATTTAACAAAATATTTCCTATTGTCTTAACTTTAATTTGAAGCAAAATTCATCATATTTGATACTTTTGATAATAAATCCTCATCTGTATCAATATCTTTTTCTTCAATTTCCTCTAATTTATTTGAATTATTATTCATTATTATATTAAATTCTAATATATATGGTTCAGTTGATGCGTAAGAATCATCATTTAATTTAATTTCAATATCTATTTTATTTAATTTATCTATATTAACATCTTTTGTTATTCTATGCATTTTTCCACTACCTATTAAAAATTCAGCAAATGGTGTATTAAAAAGATTTTTTATAAATATTTGAACTAATTTCTCAGTACGTATGTTATATTTTTTATCAGATATGTGTTTATATTTATCTCCAATTATACGTGTAAATCCAAATATAGGCAATATATTATTTTCATATTCTGAATCCATATATAACTTTAATTTATTATTACGATTTGTTTTTATTATAATCTTACCTTTAACCAAACTGAAATTTAATTCTTTCTTTTTACCAATCTTGTTTAATATATCTAATAATCCATATATGTCATAATTGTTCTCGGGAACTGATAACATTTCAACTTTATTACTATTTATTGTTACCTCTTCAATATATTCCATACTGTCACTTGATAATATACTACTATCTGAATCATCATTTGATTCAGCATCCTTATCCGATATTATTGAAAAATATAATTTGTTATTACTTTTATTTATATTATTCTCGTCAAATGGTATATTATAGCCAACTAATTGAATTGCTTTAACATTTGATAATGTTTCGTCTATACTATATGTCATTCTACCATTATTTGATTTTATTATAACTTGTTTTTCATTATCCATCATTGATACTTTTTTCATCTTATTTTCAAGTTCCATCTCTTTTTGTCTCATTAAATTTTGTTGTTTTTCTAAATTTAATGTTAGTTGTTGCAGTTTTGTTACCTCTCCTAATATTTCGGTCTTCTTCTCATCTAATAATCTTAATTTTGTATTAACTTCGCCACTATTTTCAGCGTTTTCTTCTACATCATCATTTATTTGATTCTCAGACATATATCTTATTTGTTGTGCTTGAACATCCTTAATTTCTTCTAATAATAAACCAATCATATTTTCATATTCCATTATCTTATTTTCTATACGAGGAGTTATTTCATCTTGTTCCATTAATATATCTCTCTTAGTGCTAATTGTCATTAACTGTTTTTGTAATTCCTGTAAATGTTCTTGAAATTCCTGCATTTGTTCAGACATCTGTTGCTCATGTATTTGTGATTGTCTTTGTTGTGGTTGTCTTTGTTGTGGTTGTCTTTGTTGTGGTTGTCTTTGTTGTTGCTCATTTTGTTGTAGTTGTCTTTGTTGTTGCTCGCGCAACTGTTGTTGTTGTTGCTCGCGCAACTGTTGTTGTTGTTGCTCGCGCAACTGTTGTTGTTGTTGCTCGCGTTGCTGTTGTTGTTGTCTTCTTTGTTCAATTAATTGTTGTTGTTCTTTTTCATTATTAAATCTAACTTGTTTTTTAGATGATTGTTCTGTTTGAGAAGTATTATTATCTAAATTTTCTCTATCTTTTTGAAACTGAGTTAGTCTTTGAGATAAAGGCGTCTCTTCATCAATATTAAATTTTTGAGGATCTATTCCAGTATTCCATGTATTCATATTTCCTTCAAAATCAATTTTACTTCCATCAATTGTATCATAATTATTATCTACATCGGTAACTGTTCCGAACTCAAATGTATCTTTTGATATACTACTTTTAATACCAGAATTAGAATTACCTCTAGAATTATTATTTGTATTCTGATTATTATTCTGATTATTTTGATTATTTTGATTATTATTTGAATAAGCAACTTGTTTATTTTTAATGTTTTCTTTTGATAATCTACTTAAATTTGCTCCTCCATCTCCTTTTAATTCTGGAGGTGTTGAAGGTCTTCCACTATTAAATGATTGCTTATATTCTTCTTGAAGCTGCTGATATCTTGTATCTAATGTTCCAGCAAATTCACTTTTACGATTAATTGGGTCAGTTGATCTATCATACCTACCCTGAAACCCAGCAGTATTTTGTTGTCTTGGATTTATATTAAAACTTGTATCAAAACTAGCAAATCTATCATCTTTATCATATACCATTTTTGGATTTTGAGATCTAGGATCTAATCTATTATTAGTATTTGGATTAATTTGTCTATCTCTTGCCATCCGGCTATCTTGTGAAAATGATTCTTTTACTTGATTAGTATCTTTATTTAAATCAGTATAAACAATTTGATAACAATTATTTATAAATTGTCTTAAAATATTTTTTAAATTACTCTCTGATACTCTACTAGTATCTATATTATTATATACATCATTCATAACCTTTATCATCTTTTTTGTTAGTTTTGTTTTAGCATCAGTATTCAGATCTAAATTTAATTTATTAACCAAATTTTTGTATATTATTCCAATAATCTTATTATTTATAAATTGTTCTTTCATAATACATTTATCTAAATAATTTTTTATATTATAACTTATTATAAAATGGAATTTTTTGTAAATCAAGTTGCTGATGTTGGCACACGCATAACTTGGACTGATAAACGTTATAGACGATTTTTATTAGAAATTAGAGACTTATTTGACTTTGAAGGCGAAATTAATAATAGTTGGGGAATGTATGCTTTATATGTTCATTCAAATGGTCGTACTATAAAAGAATTTGTTGAAAGATTATGTCAATATGGTATTAATGTTGATAGTTCTGATAGAGATATAAATGTATTTCCAAATCCATTTAATTTTAATATAACTTTTAATGGAGATAGATACTCAAATCAACCAGTTATTCAAAAAAAATTTAAAGATATTAAATATATCAAATTAGAAAGTATAACTTTACCCGATCAATATTCTATTACTAAACTTGCTTTAACATCAGACACTGATTATACAACTATTCATACTTATTTAAATACTAATTATAGCACGCTAAAAAATAATGATTCCTTTAATCTTACTCTAGTTGCTGGAAGTAGTAGTGTAACAATTTGTTCCACGTTTGTTAGTGCTACAAATTGGACTATAAATTATATCATCAATAAGGATCCTACTTACGTATTCGAAATGGATCAAAATGATACTTATAATAAATATTATATTAATACAACCAAAAGAATTTTTGATGATAGATTTTTTTATATCTATGTTCTAGAAATCTCTTCCCGTAATTATACAACCTCATATAAAGATAACGTAACTTTTATAGCAAATGTTACAGGAGTTAATAATTATACTCTTCTTAATAGAGTTTATCCAGCATTTTTATGGTATAAAGATTCAACACTTCAAAGTGCTAATAAATATACAGTTAAAATATCTGACAGATACGGAAGTCCATTTGTTGTTAATCATTTAGATAAAAATGCAAATCTAAATAATTGTGATTGTTCAAATATTGAGGATTACTCTTGTCGTTGCTCTTATATTAGAAATCCTTATTATGTCAAATTACAAGTAAATCTTCAATTCAAATTTGGTGTTTTTGAAGACGATTTAGCAAAACCTTTCTTGAATGTACATCCAACTCAAGGATAAACATATTGATTATGTAGGCATGATTAATATATATATACCCGCAATGTGAAGCATCAGCAATGTAAAGAATCCACAATATACAGCATCAAGTATAAAAATTGAATAAATATTATTATATTATAATAAATTAAGTATAAATACAGATACTATGGAAAATGAAGATAACCGCTTACCAAACGAGTTTGTTTTAAATGAATTAGAGAATTATATTAGAGCTAATCCAAGAAATACATATTTTGGAATTGGTTCTGCTCCTCATAATGAAGACTTAATTACAAGAGAAGTAAAATGGGATCAAATCATGCCTGTTTTTCTTCTAGATGAATTTGAAAGAAATACTGAACCTTGGCGCATTATTCATTTTGATCCTCATTATGGAAATAAAATAAATTTTCTAAAAGATTATTTTACTAAAAGATTTAATCTAATATATGATAATTCAGAAGGTTATCATATGTGGCGATCAGAAGATCATCGGATTGAAGTATTAATATTTGACAGATATTTTAATCATCTAAATCCTCATAGAACTGATGAAGATGATTTATTTCTTCATGATATGAATGAAAGTATTCTTGCTTCAAATACAAAATTAATCGTTCAAGAATATACAGGTCATGATCTTAAAGATATTAGTATGAAGTTATATCGTATGTCATCTAATCCTGAAAAGTTTAAGAAGAAGATTTTATATGATATTACTCATGGTGAAGATTGTCATTGTATGACTGATTTATCAAAATATAAACCTTTTTATGACAAAGATGGTAATTTTATAAATATAGCACTATTTAATGAAACAGATTTATTAAATGTGTATGGAACAAGAGCTGAAATTAATGATATTGTTAAGAAGCATTTTATAAAGAAATTAAAACAAATTGTAAATGATGATCATGTAAATTACAGACGTCGTCTTCTAAACATGGGAGGTAATCTTTTTAGAACACATCGCTACGGAGATGAATCTACACCTGATCAAATTATGAAGTCTCTTCAAGATCAAATTATGGAAATTATTAGTATTTTTAAAGTGCTTAAATTAATGACTCCTAATAAAGAAAGAGTTCTCGAGATTATAATGACAAGATATCGTGAAATTGATCCCTACAAGTGGCAATCTCATTTTAATTTAATTTTTTTGGATGAAGATGTAACTGAAGCACAAATTAATGCGATAACATTTGACTATGTAGTTCCAAAAGTTGTTGCTTCAGCAGCAGTCTATTATTAAATTTATTTTATATTATAAAATAATTTTAGTTTATCTAATTTTAATCAGAATCTACAAATCCATCATTTAATACAATTTCTTTTTTTGTCTTAATTGATTGAATTATTTTAATTGGCTTTGTAGTTTCCTCTGTTGGTTTTTCATCTGAATCAATAAATCCATCATTTTTATTTGCTTTCGGATTGAAGGGCACAAATTCTGCTTTTGGCTTTTTACGAGAATCAACTATTTTCTTAAATTTTAATGCTTCTTCCTTATTTTCTCTATAAAATTTAATTCTATCCCACGTTACTTTTAATTTAGGAACACATTCTTCAAACCATTTATCATCTCTCATAATAGCTATATTGTGAGATGATACAATTTTGAAAAAACATGCTTTGTCAAAAATATAATCTTTCGCATAAGCTGTTTTATCAAATTTTTGTCTTTCCTCTTCTATCCATTCTAAAATTTCTTCTTTAGTCATATCTAAGGAAGGAGGATATAAATATTTGCTATACCATTCTTTTCTTTCATATTGAACTTTTTGGGTAAATTTTAATGGTAATAATTGAATAACAGCATTTCTTCCAAATGAATTATTAATATCAACCTTTTCATTTTGATTTTCTGTATGACTCGCAACATAATCATCATTCATAAAGTCTTCTTGTGTATCATATTCTTTTATACTACATTGGATAAAATCACATCTTTGAAGATTACAACATTGTAATTGTAATTGTACTTGAACCCAATAATAATATGGACAGATTCCATCTATGACATCTCCACCAGTTTTTATTTCTCTTGAATATGGACACTTAATTTCTACCATAGTTCCTAATAAAGGTGATCCACGAGATCCATCCATTCTGTAAGCACTACAGATTCCATCAGGACTTGCTCCAATAAAGTCTATATCTGGATGTTTTAATAAACCGAATTCTCCAACTTTAACATCATATACATGTTGATAAAACATTGTAACAATTTGTTCATATTTCTTTCCATGATGAACAAACTTATTTTCACTAAATTCTTTACCAAATACTTTTTCATATATAAAATGATCTAGGGTATCATATTTACTTTCACCCATAGCAGCAGCAGCACTTGACGCAGTAATCATATTATTGCGCATATCAAACCACGCCTTACTTTTTTGTTCTGGTTGAGGTAAATTCATTAAATAATCATAATGAGCTTCTAATTTATCGAATTCTTCGGTTGAAATAAAAATTGGTTTTTCAGGTTCTTGTTCTTTTAATAGGTAAACTGTAAGCATTATATTTTTGATCTTTTTTTCAACATCTTTTTTGTGAATTGTTATATCATAATATGTTTCTAAACTTGTTTTAGAATAGTCAATTAAGTCTGTTAGATCATCTTGAGCCAAATAGTCTAAATTATTCTCTTCTAAATATATTTCAATTATTGATCTTAAATCTTCTACGTAATTCATTATTTTATTATATAAATAAATATTTATATAAAGAAATTTTATTAATCAATTTTTTTGTCAAGAAAAGTTTATTAAATACGTTCTAAACGGATACTTTGAGCATAAGTCCATCTTCTGTCAAATTTAATTTGCCCACATGCTCCAGAACGAATACTATTAGGGCATGATTTAGTAAATACAAATGTGACGGGCCCACTAAAGTTTGGTCCATTATTTATAGTTAATCTTAATTTACAGTTTTCAGGGAAAACAAATGATACATTTCCATCTCCTCCGTGAATTGTATAACCTGAATTTCCAGGTATCTTTCTAATTTGATCTATAGATCTCCATTCTCCAATAGGAATACTAAAATTCAATTCAACAAAATTGGGTTTTCCATACACATTTACTCTTTCTCCACATGCTGGAAATATCCCTCTAGATAATTTATAATCTTTACATTTTGGTAATCCTAAACTTGCAGCAGGTTGGCAAACTAATGCTGTTGGTGTAGTTGATTTAGGTTTTACAGGTTCATTTTTGCATAACGAACTATAACTATCTCCAGTTTTTTTAATACATTCACCATTTCTATACCAAGTTCCATTTAATGTATTACATTCATCTTTAGTATATCTTCTTATACCACCTACAGTTGTTCCTAAAATTTTGTCTTTTGGTCTGCATTCTTTTACTGGATTCGGTTTCCTTGTAGGGCTGGGAGTAGGTGTTCTTGTAGGTCCTGGAGAAGATACTCTTAATGAACCTTTTGAGGGACCCCATATTGCGCATGTTCCTCTACTAGTATATTGAATACATTTAGCTTCAGGTAATGCTTCATTTGGTATTAATTCGGCCATTCCTGTTTTTGTATTTACACATGAATGCATAAATGTCTTGCCTCTCTTTAGTATTTGACCAGTGTGCTTATATCCTAAAGGACATGATACACGAACGCATTTTCCATTCTTTAGGGTTTCATTTTGAGCGCAAATTGGTGAGGAAGGTCTAGAAGTTGGTGGGGAAGGAGATCTAGAAGTTGGTGGGGAAGGAGATCTAGAAGTTGGTGTAGAAACTCTTTCAGGTAAAGAATTATTATTTAACCATTGGAAAGAAGAAAAGGTTCTTCCTTTCCTCTGGTATAAAGTCTTACATTCAGTATGCCCACTAAAATGATTACCGGTCATTGTGCCACCAGAAGGGCACATAATTTTTACACAACGTCCATTTTTAAGTTTTTCATCCTTTTTACATGTTGGGGAAGGAGATCTAGAAGTTGGTGTAGAAACTCTTTCAGGTAAAAAATTATTATTATAATATTGGAAAGAAGTAGTTGTTCTTCCTCTTCTCTCTTGTGAAATCCTACATTCAGTCTGTCCATTCCAATGATTACCGGTCATTGTGCCACCAGAAGGGCACATAATTTTTACACAACGTCCATTTTTAAGTTTTTCATCCTTTTTACATGTTTTTATTGGAGGACCTGATTGTGGGATAGGAGGACCTTTATAAAAGGCCCTTAAGAGTGGTTGTAAGTTAGACATTTCTTTTCTGTATGTTGCGTAGAAATCTGTAGCAAAACCAATCATTCCACCGTAATTTCTACGAACCATACGTTTACTGCCTAATATTTTTCTGAAAAGCTGTGGCATAATTTGTTGAATTAATTTAGTTTCATCCTTAAATCTTGGATCTTTAATTCTTTTCATTAAATCATCATTTATTTTTCTTATTACACTTTGTAAAATTTTTTCAAATTGAGTGGGATTAAATGAGCGTAAATTTTTTGTTTCCTTATTCATATATTTGAACATTTTTTTAACGTGAAAGTTATAAAATAATTTAAAAACATTCTTTTGTTCTTCATCTATTTGAAAAAATCCTCTTTCATTTTTAATTAATATAGGATTTAGTAGATTATCTATAAAACCAACATAAGGGAAATATTCACTTGGTTCCATGACAACAGCACGAGCCATACCCATTGGTGGACTTACTGGTTTCATACCCATTGGTGGACTTACTGGTTTCATACCCATTTCAGCAGGAGGCCCTGTTGGAAAAGCAGGTCCTTTGTAAAATATATCTAACATAGGTTTTAATTCTTCTTTATATTTATCATAAGTGGCATATAAATTGGGACCTGCTGGTCCTCCACCTACAAGATAATTACCAAATGCTATTGCCATCATAAATCCAAAAATTAGTTTATTTCTTCTTTCTTTAAGGGCTTTAACATCTTTAGAATCATTTGGATCAATTTTATTTTTTTCCATATAATGTTCATTTATTTTTTTAGAAACTTTTTGTAAAATTTTTTCAAATTGTCCATCTTCAAACTTAGTTAATTTTTCAGTTTTTTTATTTAGTAATTTAAAGAATTTTTCTGCTGTATTATCAAATAAATTTTTAAGCATTAAAATATCTTCATCAGTTAATTTATCTTTTGTATCAGGATTTTTTTGTGCTTTTTTAATTATATCAGTTGCTATTCCTTTCCATGGAAAGAAATCACTTGGTTTAGGTTTATCAATTTTTGTATTAAGACGATACATAACAATTGCTGCTACACTTGCGACTAGTGCTAAGAAAATATACAAAAAATACATAATATATATTTATATTATAAAATAATTAATTATTAATTAAAATTTCCGGTAATGGCCCAGAATAATAATATTTAATTACTTCTTTTATTTTTTGTTTATCTAAATCTTTTATTGAAGAATTTAATGAAATAAACATATTTGTAACTGCTGTCCTTTCTACTTCAGATTTTTTTGATAATTCATTCCATAAATCATTTACAGTTTTATTTAGAATAGGATATAATTGATCATTTTTTATAACTTTTTCTTTATAATCTTTTAAATTTTCAGTCATTTTTGTTAAAAATTTAACAGCAAAATAATCATAATTTTTTATTAACATATTCGTTTGATCTTTTGAAATTTGTTTATCTAATAATCCCTTAAATGGATACATACTACTTGGTAATGGTTTTGAATATGAATCCATTATAAATAAAATAACTAATATAACAATTAATACTCCAAGTATTATATGAATGTTTTCATCTAAATTCTTTTTTGTTAAGTATTCCATATATATAAAATATATATATATAATTTTTGTAATCATAACAAAAAAGCCAAAATTAATAAATTAATTTTGGCTTTTTAGATAAGGTTCGCCACGTGCAGCATATTGCTAAACACGATGAACCACATCCAGCTTGGAACGAATGTGAAAATCGTTATCAGCATGCTCATCATCCCTAGGAGCACCTTTGGCAGTACCCCAGGCTTGTTGAGCAGCATCGGCAGCGTGTAGAAGCAGAAGATCGCATACGCGCTTGCCATCATTCCAAGCAGGGCCGTAGAAGGCGGGCGGCGGAAACCGTTCTGGCCCCGGTTCTTGTTCTCGTCATGACTGATCCACATTGCGCAGGCCATCGCGAAGTACCAGATGGTGTGGCTGAGAAGAGGAGTCATTGCGTTAGATCGAGAGATGCGCAAGATTATAACACTATTAATGGAACCTATTATAAATAAAATTTTCAATCTTTTTCTCGGCGAGGAATATTTTAACTACTTTTTCCTAAGATTTTTACTATGGAACCATTTTTTTCATCATAATCAATGTTTTTCGCCGTTAATTTCTTTTCATATAACATTTTCTTAAATTCTTTTTCATCTAATTTATTTTTTCTACAAAATTCAATTATCTTCATTTCTCTATGAAAATATGGTAATTTAGCCCATGGCTTTTTAAACATATTTTCAACTAAATTATCCATAACACTCTTCTTAATTTCTTTTTTGAATACTTTTCTTTTTGATTCATCATGAATTTCTATATCTTTTAATTCTGGATAATCTTTTTTAATTAATGAAACTCTATCATCAATCATTTTATTAAATATTCCATTTATATAACTCATCCTACTATAAATATTAATATTCTTCTATGTAAATAAAAATATAATCAATTTTTATTTATTTTCTAAATAATAAATAAAAAATTTAAATTTCAGAATGATGAATATTACTATCATCACGACAGACAGGACATTTATAATTACATTCTAATAACCACTTATCTATACATTCAGTATGAAAACCATGGTCGCACTTTAGTAATCTCAATTTATCTTCTTCATTATAATCTTCTAAACAAATTGAACATGCTTTATACTTTTCTTTATCTACTTCAATATAATTTTTTGTTGTTAATTTATTTAATTCATCAACTTGCATAATATTTTTTACATCATTCATTTGATGATTAATAGCTCCCGTCGGAGCTATATATTGAGCATCTTGTATAATTACGTTAAATAAATTTAATGTTGTTAAAAAATCTATTTGAGGATTATATTGAACAGGTTGAATAAATTCATAATTGATATTCATATTCAGATTTCCAATATTAAATAATAAATCATATTCATTATTTCCAGGATTAGGTTGAGCCATATAACCAAATAAATTTGCCAATGCATTTTGAACTAAATTTATTCTGTGATTATTTTGAGTTTCATCTGCTTGCGCATCTGCTTGCTCATCTGCTTGCTCATCTGCTTGCTCATCTGCTTGCTCACCTGCTTGCTCACCTGCTTGCTCACCTGCTTGCTCACCTGCTTGCTCACCTGCTAGCGCATTAACTTGCGGTCCTTCTGTCTCAATATCTGTTACACTTACTTGAACATCTACTGCTAACGTAGTTGGTTGAATATCTTCTAATTCTAAATCAATTTCAGATACTGCTTCAGAATCAACTTCAGCATCATTTAATATATCACTAATTGTGTTTGTTAAATTAATATTATCTTCCATCAAAACTACATTAGGAGAAACAACAACTGTATTAGAAACAATTGGAATTGTATCAGTTGGAGAAGTAGATTCATTTGTTGTTGATGATTGATTTTGATTATTATTAATTAGTGTTTCAATAATTAATCCAATTTGATAATAACTTAAATTATATTGTAATCTAAAATATATCATACGAGGACCAATAAAGTTTTGTAATCCAATACGTATTTCATCATTAGAATAATCATTTTCTCTTAAAAATTCGTAAATTTTTGTTAGAATTAATTTTAAATCATTTAAATCGTATAATGATTGATAAATATTTTCGAGTAATTCATCTGATATTAATGAATAATCTTCCATTTTATAACTTAATATTAAGATATATAAAAATAAATAGAATAATAAATTTTCAAATTTTTATATTTAATAATATAATGGAAGAAATAATTAAATTTTTTAATTATAAAATAAATAATATGATATTAGTATTATTTGGTATATATATGGTATTTTATATAATGAAAATTGATTTATTATTAATATCAACAATAATAGTATTTATAATATATTATTATTATGAATATCAAAAAAATAGTAAGGAAAAAGAAATTATATTAACTCAGAAAACAAATGAAAAATTTAACATTGAAATACCATCTGTTATAAATAAATATCAAGATATAATTAATTTTTTATTTTATATAAGTGATTTTAAACAATATAATGAGCAAGTATATAATGAATTTGTAATAAATTTAAATGATTTTTTTACCCTATATCAAGATTATCAAATTATTAAACCAGAAAAAAAGAAATTAATGGAAGATGTAATATTTGACACTAAATATAAAATATTAGATGGATTATCATCATTTATTTATTCTTTTAACAATAGTCCAATTTTAAGAGAAAAATTAAATAATTCAATTGATAAATTAAATAGTATTTTAAATTTATATATAACTAAATTAGATATAAAAATAGATCATATTGATGCTTTTAATAATTATTTATAAATACACGTTTATCTGCTTCCCCTCCGATAGATGGAGTAAATTTTATAAAATTATTTAATATATACATTATTATAGATACTAATAAAAATCCTACTCCAATATATAAAATACGATTTTCTTTTAAAATTAATTGAGATATATTATATAAATTTAATTCTTTATTAATATGAGATCTATAAATATCACTAATTAGATCAATATATGCTTTTAATGTATATGTAATTAAATCTCTTATATCTAAACCCATAATATTTAATGGAAGACCTTTTTTATCTTGATTGATTTCTGTTTGTTTAAATTTAATATTTAATTCTTTACTAGATTTTTTATCAGATTTAGTTGATTCTTTACTAGATTTTTTATCAGATTTAGTTGATTCTTTACCAGATTTAGTTGATTTTTTATCAGATTTAGTTGATTTTTTATCAGATTTAGTTGATTTTGATTTACCAACTATTTTTTTAGCAAGTTTAATGGGTATATTATCAACAATTTTTTTTGCTATTTTATTAATAGAACTATCGGATGATTTTGAAGTATCAGATGTACTCATATAAATATATTATAAAAAAAATTGATTATAATATATTATAAATATAAATATATATTATATTATTATAATATGTTATATCCAGTATGTCCAACTTGCGGTCGCTTATTAGCTGATATTGAAGTTGAATTTAGCGATAAATATAATAAAATTATAGCTAAAGGTGAATACTCTCATTCAGGAACGACAGATAATAAAATTATATCAAAAAATACTGGGGGGTCCAAGAAAGAATTAGAAAATAAAAATGAAAAAGAAATTGAAAAATTATTTAATGAATATCATATTAAAAAATATTGTTGTAAAATGCGATTAATTACTTATTTTGATCATATAAAATATATTATCTAATTCTTTGAGTTATCATAAACTATTTCAACTGATTCTTTTTTATTATTACCCGGAGATGGATGAACTTTTTCATCGTCATTACTAGTATCAGATTTAGTTAAAAATGTTGAAAATTCTCCAACTATTCCTTTATCATTAATAATAACAGCTACCATATTTTTTAATTCTTTTTTATGTTTTGACCAAATATGATCTGGAATATTTGGAGAATCTTGTTGAAGTGATTCCATTTGATTTAGAATATTATCAATTAAATTTGATTGAATTTCGTTATGATTACTTAATTTATCAAACATTAAAATTTTTTCGATTATATGAGTAATTTTATTATATCCATTTGCTAATTTTCCGTGACTATTTGATATCTTACTTAGATCAAAATAATTTTGCATTATAGTTAACACAGTTGATATAAATGAAGCTGATCCAATTACTAAAGTTAATGCTTGATTTTGATTAACATAATTTGAAAAAATAGTTGTTGTATTAAATACACCAACAATTGCTGCTGGAACTCCCAAGTATTTATTTATTTTATCATAATAAATACTTGATTCTTTATGACATTTATAATATACCTTACATTTAGCATACCAATATTTGAGGATCATTCTAATAGAATCCGTCATTTTTGTTTTATTTTGTTCGCTTGTTAATATAGAATTTGTTAGATTATCCGAAGATCTATCCATATATATATTATAAAATAAAATATTATTCAATTAATTCTGTAATTTTACCAATTCCTCTAGTGCTTCCTTCTCTAAAAAAGAATAATAAATTTTGTTCTAATATTTCAGGATTTCTCATAAATTGAAATAAACATTCATATTCATTTTGTTTATCATCATTTTTTTTTATTTCTATAATTTTTGCCGTTTGTCTAATAGTTCGGCAATGTAATACTGGTTGATAACCAACTCTTAAATTTGTAGTCGTTGTATTAAATACTTTAATAATTGATTTGAATTTAAAAAATACATTATCCAACATTATACGATCCGTTATAATCATACCCTTTCGAATTTGATTTATTGTTAGAACTTCTTTTGGATTTGTAAATTTTATACATGTATTACATACATTATTTGGTTCAGTTGCTTCAATAATTTGCCTATTATTATCATGAATACTCCGAATACGAATTGTATAAAAATATGTTCTCTTTTTATAATCTTCAGTATATCCATTCTCATAACTCTGAGGAAAATATATTGGGCCAATATAATAATTATTATTTATTTCAACTCTCTTATTCCATAATGATCCACTTACTACAATTCCTAATCCGGTAATTAAGTATTTCATATCAATGTACATTAATAAATCTTTTATTTGAATACTATTAATTATCTTTTCATTCTTAGGTAATATTTTAAATATATCATGTATTTTATCTATATTATTACCAGTTTTACACGATACTGATATAATTGGAATTACATTATGATAATTATTTAATTCAATATGTTTAATATAATTATTTAAGTGTTCATCTGAATCAATAAACAATAATTCTCTTTTAAACATTTTTCCATTAAATAATTTTTTTATTTGCTGACACGTCGTTTGATATACATCTTTTGGAGCAATATCTGTTTTAGTCAGAACAATAATAATAGGAATTCTTAAATATAATAAAATACTTAGATGCTCTTCTGTTATACGATTTACACCCATATTTGATCCAATAATAACAATTCCATAATCAACAAAACTTCCCAAGATACCATATAATGTAGTTTTTAAATATTTTTCATGTCCTGCTAAATCAACTAATGTTATAACTTTTTTTTGTTCCTGATATTTTATATAGTTAAATGATATTTGAGATGTTCTACCAGTCTCTAATTCATGTTTGCTTTTTAAAACCAAGCTTCGAGCATAGCCTCGACCATCATCAATTACATTTTTTGTTAGGACACCAATTGTTGTGCTTTTACCAGCATCAACTGATCCACCAATACAAATTTTTATATCAGACATATAACTAATGAAATAATAAGATATTAATAATAAATAAAAATAATAATAATCAATTTTTATTTTTTTATATTGCTATATAAATTAAATGATATATATTACAAAAATTGAAAATAGCTTCTTACTTCTAAAAATAATGGATGTCAATAATGCTCATACACTAACAATTAAAATAAAAATTTATGATATGACAATTCATATATTTAGAGAATTATATCACAATATTCAAAAAAATAATAATTATGTTAATATAATAGATAATTTAATTATTGAATATAAAGAAAATCAAATAAGATTTGAATCTGATACATTTCAATATAAAATTAATAAAAATAATGAAATAATTGAATTAATAGATAAAATAATTACTAATTTAATGATTTATGATTTAGACATAGATAGTCCAAGGCCAATAACAAATGGCGGTTTTAATTAAAGATAAAAAGTATTAATATGTTCTAAAAAATTGATTTTAAATAATATTATTATTATTTATAATGATAATTATAATATAACAATAAAATGGCTGTATCAAGACATGCTCAAGTTGAAGCAATGGGCTTAGCTGCCTATCCCCACGCATATGAAACAAATTTTAAGTTCGATGATTTTTTTAAGCATAATACTATTGAAAATGGTGTAAAATTAAAGGATATTACTTTTAAGTTAGTTGGAAGAGTTCTATTAAAGAGAGAAGCAAGTAAGAAGCTATATTTTTACACACTACTTATTGATGGAAATGAAGTTCAAGTGTGTTCTAATTTAGGTGATTATTTAAATTCTGATGGTGTTATACTTGATAAGGATTCTGATGAATTTAAATATAATAAAAATATTTTTATGGGAGACATTGTTGGATTTACGGGGTTTGTTGGTAAGACTGATAAGTCTGGAGCTCTAATTATATTTTCGACAAGTGGGCAAATTTTAGCTCCTTGTTTAGAAATCATTCCTAAGGAACATTTTGGTGTAGCCGACCCTGAAATCAGATTTAGCAAGAGATATCTTGATTTAATTACATCACCAACTGTAAGAAATATTTTTACAACAAGATCAAAGATTATTAGAACCATGAGAAATATCTTTGATGAAGAAGGATTTATGGAAGTTGAAACTCCTATTTTAGGAAATTCTTATGGTGGGGCAAATGCTAAACCCTTTAAGACATTTCTTAATGAACTAAAGCAAGATATGTTTATGAGAATTGCTCCTGAGTTATATCTAAAACAATTAGTTATTGGAGGATTTAATAAAGTATTTGAAATTGGAAAGCAATTTAGAAATGAAGGTCTGGACCTCACACATAATTGTGAGTTTACTAGTATGGAATGCTATTGGTCGTGTGCCGATTATAATCATATGATGTCTCTTTGTGAAAAGTTAATTTCTCAGATTGTATTTAGAACCTTTGGTAAGTTTCAGGTTGTATATAAGTATGAAGGAAATGATGTAGAATTAGATTTTACGCCGCCATTTAAAAGAATTGATATTTTAGAAACATTAAGAATCAAGACAGGTTATCCTTTTATTAATTTAGACACTGAAGAAACAAGATTAGAATTAGTTGAATTATGTAAGAAGAATGATATTAAGTTTCCTCCACCTTATACAACAGCAAGAATTTTAGATAAGTTAATTGGAGAATTTGTAGAAGTTGATTGTATTCAACCTACATTTTTAATGCATCATCCGATCATCATGAGCCCTTTAGCAAAGCCTCATAGAAATGATCCTCTATTATCTGAAAGATTTGAAATGTTTGTATGTTGTAAAGAATTAGCTAATGCTTACACTGAATTGAATAGTCCGTTTATTCAACGTGAAAATTTTATGAAACAGATGAAGGATAAAAATGGAGGTGATGATGAAGCTCAGATACCTGATGATGACTTTGTAAAAGCATTAGAACATGGACTACCACCTACAGGTGGTCTAGGGATAGGAATTGATAGATTAGTTATGTATTTAACTAATCAAACAAGTATTAGAGAAGTATTGTTGTTTAATATTAGAACCGTTTAAATGTTTTTTATTTTATAATTAATGTCATAATCCGGATGAATTTGTTGGATAAACTCTAAATATTTCAACTAAAATATCCGCTTTTACATTACGGGTCGTAGATAATTTAGCTATTAAGGCATCCAAATCAGCTTGATATGCTGGATTTTTAGGTATTTTAGTTGCCGCCATTCCTGGATTATCAGCATTATATGCTTTTACCAATTCACCTAAATAGCCTGGTAGGGCAGCAGGTCCTCCAGCAGGTCCTCCGCCTGGACCACATAAGCCTAATGAATTTGTTGGATCTACTCTACATATTTCAACTAAAATATCCGCTTTTACATCAGAGGTCGTAGATATTTTAGCTATTAAGGCATCAAAAGCAGCTTGATATGCTGGATTTTTAGGTATTTTAGTTGCCGCCCTTCCTGGATTAGTAGCATTATATGCTTTTACCAATTCAAATAAATAGCTTGGTAGGGTCGCAGGTAAGACAACTGGTCCTCCAGCAGGTCCTCCGCCTGGACCACATAAGCCGGATGAATTTGTTGGATCTACTCTACATATTTCAACTAAAATATCCGCTTTTGGATCTAGGGATGATGATATTTTAGCTCTTAAGGCAGCCAAATCAGCATGATATGTTGGATTATTAGGCATCTTAGCTATGGCCTTTGGAGGATTAACAGAATTATATGCCATTACTAATTCACGCAAATAAAAATTTGGTAGGGCAGCAGGTCCTCCAGCAGGTCCTCCAGCAGGTCCTCCAGCAGGTCCTCCGCCTGGACCACATAAGCCGGATGAATTTGTTG
>Ga0214923_10002749_pt1 | contig 22869 bp, 19 predicted proteins | sample LL1510_MetaG_FD_177993 | JGI IMG/M metagenome (GOLD analysis project Ga0214923, IMG submission 177993) | Freshwater microbial communities from Lake Lanier, Atlanta, Georgia, United States - LL-1510 | ecosystem: Environmental > Aquatic > Freshwater > Lake | place: USA: Georgia | collected...
GGATTTCTGCATTAAAAATATACTGCAATTTGTTCCGGTATATTCCATTGGGAAGGAAAAGCATCTGCACTGTATTGATTTAATGCAGACATCCAGATCCAAACTAATGCTAATACAATGAAAGGAAATTTCTTACGCAACTGCCAACCCCATGAATATTTATTCTGGGAATGCTGCTCCAATAACCAGGTAAAAACAGGTAAGGTTATAGCTATGGGATGACTTAATCCGGCAATACAAAATCCAGCAAAACTAATTCTATACCAATACGCATTTCGAGTTAATAAATAGCGATACCATCCAATTAAAAAAATTAATGCACCTGTTGTCAATAATAAAATATTTCGGGAAGCAATCCAGCTCACAGCTTCGGTTTGTAAGGGATGTAATCCAAAGCCTAAAGCAATTAACCAAGCCTTCATTCTATTTTGGGTGATATGTCTGCAAAACATATATACCAGCCAACAATTTAATAAATGCAAAATTAAATTTGAATTATGATAAATAAATGGACGCAATCCCCCTAATTTATAATCCAGCGCATAACTCAACCATACCATAGGTTGAAAAGTGTTTAAATAAGGAGAAGTAAATAAATCAATCCATGTAGAAGGTTTTAATTGACGAATTCTAAGATTTTGCAAAATATAGGATTCATCTAACCAAGATAAAAAATCATGTGAAAGTACACTGAGATAAGGAATACCTACTAGAATAAATAATAATATTACATTTCTGCCCGGCTTGCGTAACAGCTGTTCTGCTAAAAAATTAAATATACCGGTCATATATTATTTTAGCCATTGGGCTGCACCCGGATGACCTAATTGATTCGCTTTAGCAAAATGAATTCTTGCATTCTCTTTTTCCCCTAAGGTAAGATATAAAACACCTAAATTATATTCTGCATCCCTAAAAGATGGGTTTGCCTGTAAAGCTGAAGTATAACATTTAATCGCCTCGGGATAATTTTTTTGTTGAAAATATACTACCCCCATATTACTGAAAGCATCTGCATAATTGGGATCTAATTGCAGGGCTTGTTTATATAAATAAATGGCTGAGTCTAATAAATTGCGAGTAAAATATAAATTACCAATATTATATCGAATACGGGGTTCGCGAGGACTCAATTCTGCTGCTTTCATCAACAATGCCGTAGCTTCTGCAGGACGACCTAATTCATTATATAAAGTTCCTAAATTATTATACGGAGATGCATTATTAGGATTTATCTCAATGGATTTATTAAAGTACACAATGGATTCATCAAATTTCTTAAGGGCTTGCAAAGCAGTTGCTAGATTATTATATGTATCCGAATGTTTTGGATTTAATTTGATTGCTTTATAATATAGAGGGACTGCCTCCGCACTTCGTTGATATTTATTTAATATTATTCCTAAATTATTATAGGGTTCAAAATAATTACTATCAATGGCTAGAGCTTTTTGGTATAATTCTACCGCACGTTTTTCACCAGCATCTCCGGTCTTTTCGAGCGAAACCCCTAGATTAAATAAAATAAAAGGAACCTTTGGATTTTGTTCTAAGGCTGCACTCCATAAGCTTATAGAATCTTTCCAAACCAATATTTGTTTGCGGGTAAGAAAACTCCAAATCCCAATTAATAAAATTAAGGGAACAACCATTGGCCAAATTATTTTTTGATTCCGAATACAAGCCAATGCTGCTGCAAGGGCAAAGCCAATTCCAGCAATATAAAAATAACGATCGGCAGCAATTGCTTTTCCTACTGGTAAAATTTGTAATACTATACTGATGGAAATGGTATAAAACAATAAAGCAAATAATAATTCCGGAACCTTTTTTCGAATTACCCAAGCTCCTCCTAAAACACCTATCATTAACAATGGGGCAATCCATAGTGCAATTTCTTTGGGTCCTGGGTATTCATAATGTGCCGATAAGGGCCACGGCCAAATTAATAACTTTAAGTACCAAATCCAGCCAAATGTGGGGTAACAAATAAATGCAATTAAAGGTAGCCCTTGCATATCATTTCTAACGGCCCCTGCTTCCTGTTGTGCCATTACTGCAACAATTCCAAAAGTCAAAGAAATTAATATCATTACAGGATAAATCCATCTCGTGGCTTGCAATTTTAACCAAGGAATAATTGGGAAAAATCCTTTTTTCTGAAATTCTACCGCAGCTGAGGTTAATAAAAATAATCCAGGAAAAACAACCGCCATTCCTTTCGATAAACAAGATAAAATCCAAAGGAACAACATTAAAAACAACATCCATTGTTTTTGTTTTTGCATCCACAAAATCCCTACCCATAATGCAGAAGCTAAAAAAGCTCCATATAAAACATCTTTACGTTCCGCTGCCCAAGCTACTGATTCTACCCGTGTAGGATGAATACAGGCAATAAAAAAGGCAATCAAAAATGCTAACCAATGTCCCCCACTTAATTGCCAGGCACATAAGCCTACAAATAAACAGAAAATTAAATGTAAAATAATATTAGTCCGAATAAAACCAGCAGCAGCCTCTCCAAATAATTTATAATCTACAGAATAAGAAATCATCGTAAGAGGATGATAATTCCCCATATAAAAAGAAGAAAACTGTTGTTGAATATTTATTTCTCGTAAAGATTTATTTTCAGTTATATAAGCACGCTCATCATAATTGGTGAGATTATTTTTTAAAGCTGGTTGCCAAATAATAAATCCAATTATCAAGGATAATACAATCGCCAATAAAGAAGGAATATAATTGGAATTAGGTTTAATATTTACCGAGGATTTTTTCTTATTCATATAGATCCTTATTGAGATACCCCCATTTGTTGCAACCATTGAGCAGCTGAAGGATTACCCTTTGCGGCCGCCTGTCGAATTTTCTCAACAGCGTTTTCAAGTTGCCCATATTGATATAACATTAAACCGTAATTAAATAAAGTACTTTCATTACCAGGATTTAATCTTAAAGCTTCCTGAAACATTTTATCAGCTGCATCATATTCTTTTTTGATTGCATAAATATTTCCCAAATTCCCATAACATTCCGGTAAAGCATTATTAAATACGAGCGCTTTTCGAAAACAAATAGCAGCCGAATCTAAATTTCCGGAACTTGCTAATTGATTTCCAATTTTACTCCAAACTGTTCCTAATTTGTGCAATACCAAAGTATCTCCCGGTTTTAAACTTAAAAATTTATGAAAATGAAATAATGCTTTATTTAAGGAATCAATGTGGGTATAATTATTCCCTAAATTATGATGCCCAATTGGATAATCTGGGCGATATTTTAAGGCAGTATGATAAAATGCTATTGCCCGACGATAATCTTTATCCGCTGTAAACTGATTGGCAATATTATTATAAGCCACCGGCACATTGGGAAATTGATCTAATACATCTAAAAATAAAACATAGGTATCTGCCCATTTTCGAGTTCTTTGTTGGGTAAGCAGCAATAAACCACAAATAAGAATAGTGCCTACATAATAAATATATTTATGATGAGTAAGATATTGAAATCCATATCCGATTAAAATACAAAGACCTATTGAAGGTAAATAATAATATCGTTCGGAAACCATTGTTTCCCCCACGGGTAGCCATTGCAAAACCGGGAGGATGGCGATTATAAAACACCCCATCCCCAATAAAAGAACGGGCAATTTTTTACCAAAATAAACAATAACTCCTGCTATAGCTGCAATTACAAGAGGGGCAAGCCAATAATAAAAGGGAAGTCCTGCTTCTGATTTTATGGGATAAGGATAATAAGCAGATTGAGCAATAGGAAGTATGGTTTTGTATAGATAAAAAAACAAACCATACGCACCAATTAAAAATTGATCAATAATAGAATATTGATGAAATACCCGAATATTTCCTCCTTCCGCTTGTGCATCTATCGCAACAATTCCAATAATCACCGAAATAATTAATCCGGGAACATAAGCTAGCAAAGCTTTCATCTGAAATCTTCGGGCAGGCGTATTCCAAGTATCCATCAGCCAAGCTAGCACAGGAGTAACTACCGCTTGCGCTTTAGCTGTACAAGCTAGAAAAAATAATAGTAAACTGATATAATAATACTTATTATAATCTCCTTTTTTACGATATGACCAAGAGATTAATGATCCTAACACAAAAAAAGTATATAAAACATCTTTACGTTCCGCAGCCCATGCCACTGATTCCACATGCAAAGGATGCACAGCAAACAAAGCACCAGCCCAAATTCCAGTTAAAGTTCCCGGAAAAAGCCGAAAACCAATCCATACTACCCCAGCACTATTGAACGCATGGAAGATCATATTGGTAAAATGAAATCCCCAGGGCTCCGCACCGAATAAAGTTTTATCCAACGAAAGACTCATCATCGTAAGGGGATGCCAATTTCCCATGACATACTCACCCCAATAATAAGCCCAAGCGGCACGATTCCACTTGCCCAGCATTAGGTTTTCATACACATATCGGTTATCATCCCATTCTACAAACCCATTTTGTAAAGCAGGTAAATATGCGATAAACGCTAATAGTGCTACCCCTACTGCTCCCCAAGTAAGGGCAGAATATTTCTTGGGTATGGAAGTCTTTGGGTGAGCCATGCCTTGAAATTACCAATTTTCTCCCCTTGACTTGAGAAATTGCTGTGCAGGCCCATGTCCTAAGGACGCAGCTTTTCGATAAGCTTGAAACGCAGTCACCGTATCCCCTCTTTGATGCCAAGCAATTCCGTAGTTAAACCAAGCACTGGGCAACTTCGGATCTAAGGTTACCGCTTTGTTAAAATAGTACAAAGCCGAATCCGATTTCCCTAATAATCCAAACGAAGAACCTAAATTATTGTAGGCATCTGCATAATCTGGATTCAATCGAACAGCTTCTTTGTATTGAAGCACCGAAGCATCATATTTCCCCATCATCCCATATAAACTACCCAGATTATTATACACCGTGGGGTTTTTCGGATTTAAGTCTCGTGACTTCAACAAATGATATTCACTCTTTTGAACATTTCCTTTTAAATTATAAGCATACCCTAAATTATTATGCGGTTCAGCTAAATCTGGAGCTAATCGAATCGCTTCTTCCAACAATAATATGGCACTATCTGGCATTTGTAAATGTGTGTAATTGTATCCACCATCATTATAGGAATCTGGGGAGGTAGGATTATTCCTTATGCCTTCTAAAAAAGTATTGATTGCTTGGCGACGATTCCCTTGTTTTTCATAATATCTTCCCAAGTTCACAAAGGCAAAATCCACATTTGGATTGATATCAATAATATGTTGAAAAAAGGTTTCAGTGCTCTTCCATATTTTAACCTGCTGCCAGGTTAAAATCCCCCACCCGGCTGCTAATCCCAATATTAGCGTACGTGCCCAATGAATAGGCAAAAGTAAGACTCCTTGATAAGCAATGAATCCCGCTCCAAGTGCAGGTAGGTAAAAATATCTATCAGCCGCAATTGCATTTCCTACCGGTAAAAACTGGGCAACTGGTAAAACCTGTAAAAAATAGCAAACCCCTCCCATCGCCAACCAGGGATACTTATTCCAGCATTTCCAGATGGCAAAAATTCCGAGTCCTACGAATACCGGCCCTGTATACATATGCAATGGAATAGGCTCTTTAGGATAAGGATAAAAAGGAGATAAGTTGAAAGGCACAATTGCTTTGCCCCAATAAAACAATAAACTCCAGAACCCCATTAACAATTGATACAGGGCAGTATGCGCTTCGGTTTCCTTAATATTTCCGCCTTGTTTCTGAGCATATATCGCCAACAGACCAAACCCCAATGCGGTTGCCAACATCACCCATATCCAAGGATCTCGGAGCAAAGTTTTGATTTTTTTTCCTTGAAATATATCTGTGAGGATTATCATAGGGGCAAACATAACTGCTTGACCTTTCGACAAACAGGCAGCAATAAATAATAGCCAGGTGAAGATTGCCCATTTAAGGGTATTTGTTTTCCGAAAGTTAAGCCAGGTTAATAATCCAGCTAAAAAAAAGAACCCATACAAAACATCCTTTCTTTCCGTTGCCCAAGCAACGGATTCAACATGTAATGGGTGTAAGCCAAACAACAAAGAAACCACTAAAGCAGCCAAGTTACTTTTGGTCATCAAATAAGCATATCTACCTGCCAATACTGTTGCTGCCAGATGTAAGAGAAGATTATCTAAATGATATAACCAGGGATTTGCTTTCACGAACGAATATTCCAAGGCATAGGTTAAGATGACGAGCGGGTGATAGTTCCCCATTACCAGATTAGAAAAGATTTGACGAATTCCCGCAAAACTCAAATCCTTTATCAGCGGATTTTCATAGATATACACATTATCATCCCAACTTAAAAAACCTAATCGGGTAACCGAACTGTAGGCAAGGGTTGTAAATACAACAGAAATCAGCCACCACCAGGATTCAGGTTTTAGCACGTTGGACTTATTAACAGGAGATTTCTTCATCAATTCGAAAAAAATATCGAAAACGAAATAAATAATAAACTAAATCTAAAAAACAATTCGTTCTTTTTTTTAACTGGACTTCAACAAAACTAGCCATGAAAGTAAAACGATTAATGCTGTTTGTATTCTTGTTTCTGTTCTTTTTGATCTTAAAATATGCAAAGGCAGATGCTGCTCCCGTCCCCTTCTTTACTCAACCGTCTTTACAGTTAAACACCTTGGGATAACTACTGGAAAAATATCGGGGGTTAATTGTTAAGTTTGTCGTAAACCTTTTGAGAAAGAGTATCCCATTATCCTAATATCAGGCGTTAAAGTCGATTTATATGCAAAAGAGCCTATATTTTAAATTAAAGGTTTGGATAGGATTATTGCTAGTCAGTATCCTACCGTTAAAGGCAGATTATTTATTGGTTCCGATGGATGAATTACAATCGGATCATTTGAAGGCCTATGGAATTGCATTTTGGGTAATCCAGCAAGGTTCTGAGGTAGATTGGTTATTAAACTATAGAGGGGGCTCGTTTATGTTTCCCCTTCAGGATGTTTTTGAAAAAGAGTTAAAAATAAGAGATGTTACCTACGACCGTATCACCGATGTTGCTTCAGCCCGAATTATTAAAGAGGTGACTTCTGAAGGGGTGAATATGGATGTGATGAAACTAGAAAAAGCACCACGAGTTGCTGTCTATTCTCCTAAAAACAAACAACCTTGGGACGATGCAGTTACATTGGCACTTACTTATGCTGAAATCCCTTATGATATCGTGTACGACGAAGAGGTGATGGACGGTAAATTAAAAGATTATGACTGGTTGCACTTACATCATGAAGACTTTACCGGTCAGTATGGAAAATTTTGGGCAATGTATCACACCCAACAATGGTATCGGGAACAGGAAGCAGAGAATGAAGGGATTGCAGCCCGATATAAATTTTCAAAAGTATCCCAATTAAAATTAGCGGTAGCACTAACCCTTAGAACCTTTGTGGAAAACGGAGGTTTTTTATTTGCGATGTGTTCCGCCACGGATAGTTATGATATTGCCCTTGCCTCCATGCATACCGATATCTGTTCGGCCATGTTTGATGGGGATAATCCTAGTCCTAATGCGCAAGCAGAGCTTGACTTTAAACAAACCTTTGCTTTCGAAAATTTTCAATTGGTCATGGATCCAATGATATATGAATTTTCAGACATTGATGCCACTACCACCCGACAAGTAACCAAGGATATGGATTATTTTTCCTTGTTTGAATTCTCTGCCAAATGGGATCCAGTTCCTACGATGCTTTGTCAGAATCATACCCAAACCATTAAAGGTTTTATGGGTCAAACCACTTCCTTTAATATCCGCACTCTAAAACCTGAAGTATTGGTGATGGGGCGTTTAAAGGCTTATGAGGAAGCCAGATATATTCATGGAAATTATGGTAAGGGGATGTGGACCTTTTATGGGGGACATGATCCGGAAGATTATCAACACATGGTAGGAGATGAACCTACCATGCTAGAATTACACAAGAATTCTCCAGGGTATAGATTAATCTTAAATAATATTCTCTTTCCTGCCGCCAAGAAAAAGAAACAAAAAACCTAAGCATGCAACCTTTTTATTCGGAAGAAGATATATTACCCCGGCTGGTATTTTTGCCAGGCTGGTATTGGAAGTCTAATCAATTAGAAAGGCATTATGAGTTTCAATCCTTTGGGGAAGCGTTTGCTTTTTTAACTAGGGTAGCTTTATTGGCAGAACAAAAAAATCATCATCCCGATTGGAAACAGTCCTATTGTAAAATACAAATTACGCTCACCACACACAGTAAGGGGGGAGTTACTGATAAAGATTTAGAGATGGCAACTTTAATTGAAGGCTATGCTTCAGGTCAGAATTCATGATATAAGTGGACAAGGGTTGCCAGAATACGCAACCCCCCATTCTAGTGGGATGGATTTGTGCGCTCGTGTAGTAGAAGAAATCACCTTACTTCCTGGGGAACGAAGATTAATCCCCACCGGTTTACGGATTGAATTACCAGAAGGATATGAAGCACAAATTCGCCCAAGAAGTGGATTAGCGCTGAAAAAAGGAATAACGCTAGTGAATAGTCCAGGAACTATTGATGCAGATTATAGAGGTGAAATCGGAGTAATCCTAATTAATTTAGGCCAAGAGCCTTTTATACTTCAACCAGGTGATCGTATTGCACAAATGATTGTTGCTCCTTATACGCGAGTTTCTTGGCTTCCTGCTGAAACCCTTGAAAATTCAACCCGAGGTGCTGGTGGCTTTGGGCATACTGGTATTTAATGTAACTTAACTTTCGATTCTATTGAATTTGTCCGCCATTCTACAGCTTGCTTTTATTTATCGGTGGTTCCGAATATTTACCCTTTTCGGAATTATGTTTTTGCTTTTCGCTTGCGGAAAATCCAAAAAAGCTACCCACGCCAACGATCGCTTTTCCCCTACAACAGATCCACACTTAGAACAAGGATTAATTGGAGATCGCAAAACCAGAATTGATTTTTATTTTGTTGAAGGAGCTACTCAAGTAGCTTTAAAAAATTATGAAGAAGCCATTGGCCTATATAAAGAAGTATTAAAACAAGATATTCATAATTCCGCAGCTGCTTATGAAATCTCTCGTTGTCTTCAACAATTAAGAAGAAATACAGAAGCACTTCAATTTGTAATTCAGGCTCGAACAGAGGATTCCCAAAATTATTGGTATGGACTTCAAGTTGCCGATCTTCAATTAATTAACCAAAAAACAGAAGAGGCAAAAAAAACACTGGAACAATTGGCCCTAAAATATCCCAATGACAGAGATATTCATATTAAGTTATCTGAAATTTATTTATCCCTAAATCAAACGGATAAATCTTTAGAACAATTAGTAATTCTAGATAAAATCATCGGACATTCTCCAGAAATAGCGATTCAGAAATTCAGAATATTATCTGGCGTGGGCAGAAATGAAGAAGCGGCAAAAGAATTAAAAACTTTATTAGCTTCTAATCCTTATGAAATTAATTATTATCAAATATTATATGAATTTTATCAAGCCATTGGTAAACCTACCGAAGCATTAGAAGTGCTGGAAAACATGTTGCAAGTAGATCCTGGAAATTCATTTGCCTTAATTACTTTATCTCAACATTATAGATCCCAAGGAAAAAAAGAATTAGCCGAACAATACCAAAAAAAGGCACTTCAATCTTCTCAAGTAAATATTGAAGGAAAGGTGCAATTTTTATTGGCCTTATTAAATGATTTAGAAAAAGATAGTACTCAGGCCCCTGAAATCAGTCGATTAACGGATACCTTAATTGCTCAGCATGGAGATTATTACATGTTATCAGCCATTCGTGCAGATTTATTTCGATTTATGGGACAATTAGATTCTGCTAGATTCTGGCTAAAAAAAGCTTTAACAGCAGATCCTTCTCATGAATCCCTTTGGCAAAATTTATTATACATTGACGCCGGAAAAGAAAATTATACGCTTTTATGGGAAGATAGTGAATTAGCGCTGGAAGTATTTCCAAATCAAATGGAGTTTTTATATTTAAATGGGGTATCGGCATTTACTTTAAAAAAATACCCAGAAGCAAAAATTCCGCTCGAAAAATTATTAAAACAACCTGCCATTAGTGAAGAAAGAAAATTACAAACATTAGAATTATTGGGTGACTTGTATCATTATTTAGGAGATTATAGTCGGTCAGATGCCACGTTTGAGCAAGTATTAAAAATTGACTCCAAAAATGCAACGGTGTTAAATAATTATGCCTATTATTTATCGCTTCGATCTCTTGAATTAGAAAAAGCAGAACAATTAGTTTTAAAGGCCATTCAATTACAACCCGAAACGGCATCTTTTGAAGATACCTATGGATGGATTTTATATCAACGAGGAAAATACGCTGAAGCCTTGGAATGGGTTCAGAAGGCCATGAATCGTCAAGAATCGCCAGATATAGCAGATCATTTGGGGGATATTTATTTTCGTCTCGGAAAGCCTGATAAATCTATGGAGCTTTGGAAAAAAGCAAAAGAATTAGGATTAACTGGACTGGAAATTGAAAGAAAAATCAAGGATGGGGTATTATAGTATTTTAGTTCGGTTTATTAAACCGATGTTTCGAAGGAATCGTTTTTTTGAAATTCTTTTTTGGAGCTATTTAATTGGATTTTCCTTGTATGGTTGTAAAACTCGACACAAAGCAGAAAATAACCGACCGATAAAAGAAAAAGAAAAAACAAATAACCATTCAGCAGCCCATCCCTCTTTTATTTTATGGGACAATATTCAAGAAGCAGCATTCCCTTTAGATACAATAGCCTTAAAGGGTGAAGCTGCCTATGAAAACAGAAAAGAATCCTTAAGTTTTTCATATCGGATTCATATGATTCGCAATCAATTGATTTGGGTTTCCGTTTCTAAATTAGGCGTTGAAGGGGTAAGAATATTAATGTTGCCCGATAGTATTCAGATATTAAATCGACTTCAAAAAAATTATCAAGTTTCCGATTATAAATATTTAAGTGAATTAACCGGGATGGAACTTACCTTGGCTTCCTTACAACAATTATTAGTAGGAAATTTAAGTATTGCTAAAGAAAGATTAGTGGTAGATAACCGACATATTGTTCGTTTAATTTTAGATGGAATTCGGGATAGTACCGAAATTCAATATGAAATTGATACGGTTAATTTCCGAATCAATAAAATGGAAACTAAAAATGCTCGTAGAAATTTAAAAAGTGATGTGGAATTTAATAATTTTATTTCTACCCCAAATTCATTTTGGTTTCCTATGCAATTTAATCTGACGGTATTCCAACCCGATCGGCACGCCATTATCTTTAAACATAATAGAATAGAAATCCATCCTATTTCTTTTCCCCTTAACTTTTCGGTACCCTCAGATTATGCGCGTATTGAAACTCCATAAAATTTTTATATTTATTTTTCTTTGGAGCATTGGAATTAATTTTTCGCCCAATCCCCTATTTGCCCAGAAAAAAAGCAAAGCACAATTGGAGCGCGAAAGGGTTCGGATGGAGAAAGAAATTCAATTAACCAATAAACTATTAAAAGAAACCAAAAAAATAAAAAAACAATCCATTAACGAATTAAGTCTTTTAAAAAAACAAATTAATCTAAGGGAAAAATTAGTAACGAGCTTAAACGAAGAAATCGGAACGCTAGAAAAAGATATATATCAAACTTTGGATTATGTAGAAACTATGCAATCTGATTTAAATCATTTAAGAAAAGAATATGGTGATCTTGCCTATTTAACTTATAAAGAACAAACTCCAGTAAATGTATTATTATGGTTATTTAGTTCAGATAGTTTTGCTCAGGCGTATCGCCGCTTACAATATTTCAGGGAATTTAGTTTATATCGCAAACGACAAATTGGAATGATTCATCGGTCACAACAATATTTAACTCAGAAAATGACTGAATTATCCTATAAACGAAATGAAAAAAATGTATTAAAAGGGAGAGAACAAGAAGAACATATTAAATTGGCGGGTATTAAAAAAGAAAAAGATGTATTATTAAATACTTTACAATTTCAAGAAAAAGAATATCAAAGAACCATCAGTGAAAAACAAAAAGCATTAGCAAAACTTAATCGAGAAATTGAAAGTTTAATTCGAGAATCGATGCGGTCGAATGCGCGTAAATCTTCAGCTGGGGAAGATGCAGATATATTAAATCCATTGTCGGGAGCATTTGAACGAAATAAGGGACAACTACCTTGGCCCTTACCCTCTGGAAAAGGAATTATTACCGGGGAATTTGGAATTCAAACGGATAAAGATGGGCTTGAAATTAATAATCACGGGATTTATATTTCTACTGCACAAAATCAAGTAATTCGTTCTGTCTTTGGAGGAAAAGTTACTGCGGTTAAATCTATTCCGGGATTCGGTAAAGTAATAATTATTGAACACGGCAGATATAGAACGGTATATACCAATCTGAAAGAAGTAAAAATAAAAGAGGGAGATGAGGTAGATCCACTTGAAGAAATTGGGATTGTAAAAACAGATAACCAAACCGGTGAAACCGAATTACATTTTCAAATTTATCGGGATAAAACACCGATTGATCCTTCCGATTGGATTGTGGTTAAGAAATAAGTAATTTTAGACTTCTATCAATCAAACGATATTACTATGTTCGGACTTGGAACGGGTGAAATCATCCTCATATTATTGGTGATTATCATATTTTTTGGAGCAAAAAAAATCCCAGAATTGGCTCGTGGGATGGGTCGTGGTATTCGGGAGTTTAAAGATGCTTCCCGAGAAGTGAAGAAAGAAATTGAAACCTCTGTACAAGAACCTCCTACTCGCAAAGAAGACGCCTGATCTCTGGAATAATGAAAGAAATCTGGAGCTTTTCTATTGCCCGGGAATCCCTGGTGAAGGGACGTATGAGTTGTGTGGAGCTTGTAACTCATTTTATTAATCGCTCTCAAGAATTTGCACATTATAATGTTTGGCTAGAACTGTTTGAATCTACTGCTTTAGCGCAAGCTCAAATCGTAGATCAGAGAGTTGCTGCAGGACAACTATTACCGCTAGATGGTTTTATCTTGGGTATTAAGGATGTTTTATGCCACACCGGGCATGGGGTTACAGCAGGTTCCCAAATATTAAAATGTCATAATTCTTTATTTACAGCTACCTCCGTTTCCAGATTAGAAGCACAGGGAGCAATTGTATTGGGAAGATTAAATTGTGATGAGTTTGCCATGGGGTCCTCTAATGAAAACTCTTCCTATGGCACGGTATTAAATCCGCTTGACCCTACCCGTGTTCCGGGTGGTTCTTCCGGAGGCTCCGCCGCAGCTGTAGCTGCCGGGCTTTGTCATGCTTCGTTAGGGACTGACACAGGTGGTTCAATTCGTCAACCCGCTGCCTTTTGCGGACTGGTGGGACTAAAACCTACCTATAGCCGAGTATCACGTTATGGAATGCTAGCCTATGCCTCTAGCTTTGATCAAATCGGTCCTATCACGCATACCGTAGAAGATACAGCTTTGCTTTTATCTTTTATGGCGGGAAAAGATACCGCTGATGCTACTTCCTCCCCGGAACCTGTCCCTAATTATTCCGAATTCCTTACACAGCCTGGTAAATCTCTAAAACTGGGTATCATTCGGGAAACATTAGATATGCCAGGATTAGATCCAGAAATTAAAAATTGGTTCGATCAATACATTAACCAACTAAAAGAATCCGGGCATGAAATCGTTGATATTTCTTTCCCTTACCTAAATCATACAGTCCCTACCTATTATGTTTTAACCACAGCAGAAGCTTCCTCTAATTTATCTCGATATGATGGCGTTCGATTTGGATACCGTGCGCCCAATGCGGATACTATTGAGGAAGTATATTTCCAATCCCGTTCAAAAGGATTTGGGGCTGAGGTAAAACGTAGAATTATGTTGGGAACCTTTGTGTTATCTGCAGGATATTATGATGCTTATTATACCCGCGCCATGCAAGTGCGGAGAAAAATTGCGGATGCCACGCAAGAAGCCTTATCCAAATGTGATTTCCTCCTATCCCCTACTACTCCAACGGTAGCATTTGAATTAGGGGAAAAAAGTAAAGATCCTATCGCTATGTATTTGTCGGATATTTTTACCGTACAGGCTAATTTAAGCGGTCATCCGGCGATTACTGTACCAGTTTCTGGACATAGTAGTGGACTACCATTTGGCATTCAACTTTTAGGAGACTATTTTAGCGAAGCCAACCTGTTAAGTTTTGCTCAACAGGTAATGCAAAATAACTGGACTGAACCAAACCGATCATGAAAATAACCCTGTTGCTTTTTTGTTTTTTGGGATTTACCCTTTATCAGGTTAACGGGCAAGTAGCTTGCGACAAAACCGAAATTGCTTGTATGATGGACAGCATGCTGGCCAATTATCATTATAAAGTTCGTACTCGTTTTGTTACCCGTCAAACCCCTAAAAACATTTATGGCTATGGTGAAAACCAAGTACCTACGTTTGATCCGATTGTAGTGCGGGAACGCTTGCGGAAATTAGGTTATGAAATCCCCATGCAATACAATGAGCAAGTACAAGGCTTTATTGATTTATATTCTTTAAGAAGAAGAGAACAAGTATCCCGCATTTTAGGATTAGCACCCGTTTATTTCCCCATATTTGAAGAAGCATTAGATCGCGCAGGGTTACCCATGGAATTAAAGCACCTCGCCATTGTAGAAAGTGCTTTAAATCCGCATGCGATTTCTAGAGCAGGTGCTACTGGTATTTGGCAATTCATGTATTATACAGCCAAACTGTATAATCTTAATATCAATACGTTTGTAGATGAAAGAAGAGATCCCTACAAAGCTTCTCGTGCATCTGCTGAATATTTTCGCAATATGTACAAGATTTATAAGGATTGGCTATTGGTAATTGCTGCTTATAATTGTGGCCCTGGGAATGTAAATAAAGCCATTCGCAGATCAGGAGGAAAAACGAACTTCTGGGATATTAGTCCATATTTACCTGCTGAAACGAGAGGATATGTACCTGCATTTATTGCTGCTTGTTATGTATTTAATTATCCTTCAGAACATAACTTATATCCTGTACATGTAGAGTTTACGTATCATCAAGATACTTTACATATTCAAAATAGTAGAGTTAATTTAAGAGAATTAGCATCTGCTGCAGGGGTAGAATATCAAGTGTTAAAAGATTTAAATCCAGAATTAAAAACTGAATTTGTTCCGTATTCAGATGATGTCTATGTTTTAAGGGTACCGACAGAAGTTAGTACGTATGCTATTTCCAAACCTTCAGATGTATTTAAAAACACCACTGAATTACCAGAGAATATTGCTTATTCGGAAATTCCATCCTCCCACTCTTCAGAATTTGGAGAAACTAAAAAAATAGTTCCTACCACAGCAAGTAAGTCTGTTGACGTAATTTATCATACCGTTAAAAAGGGAGAAATTGTAGGAAATATTGCTAAACGATATCAGGTAACTCCATCGCAAGTAGCTAAATGGAATCACTTACATAACTATAGAATTAATCCAGGGCAAAAATTAAAAATTTATCCTCGTGGTTCTCAATATCGTGGGTAATTAATTTAACATTTAACTATTATTCGATTCGAATAAGTAAAAGAATAAATTTGTTATTCAACCGTTTGATACGGTAAACTTAAATTACTTATGCGTTTTGGAATTATTCTAGTATTTATTTTTCAAGGATATTTATTTTCACAATCCTTACCCGAAAAATTCCGATCAGCAGATGTTTTTGCATTAGAATTAACCGGGCGAGCGAATGAAATGGTTACTCAGATTAATCAACTTATTCCCTGGGAACAAAAAGAATTTGCCCTTTCTGCTGCCTATGAACAAGGACAAAATGCCAATGCATTAGCGGCTGATTGCTCCCTCGCTGCTGAATTATTACAAGGATTATTAGAAGATTTGAGGGATTGTGCAATTGCACAAAAATTATTAGCAGAATCACAAGGGCATTATAAATCTGCCGGTGTATTTTTTAAATATGTAGCGGAAGATTGGCAAAAGGTAAGGGAAAGCAAAAATAAAAAACAATATGTTACTGAAAGTGAGGCAGCCCAAGAGAGTACCTTAAGTGCTCAAGTAAAAATTCAGGATGCGCAGCAAAGCTTGGAAAATGCGTTTAATGCCTATAAGAAGGGATGTTTCTAAAATAATCACCCAATCTGAAATTAAAATTAAAGGGATATTTAAATCATACATTCTGTAACTTAAGAAAACAATCCAGTTTATATTTATAAATTTATTAAAACTATCCTCAATTAATAAATAAACCTAAATTCCAGAATGTATTTCATGCTGATACCCCCTTTCAGATATCTGCCTTCGACCCGTAATTAAAGTAGGAAGGTTAGGATAATTAATTTTAATTATTCAAATAAGAACTAAAATACAGCCTTCCCTAAAATAAATTCAGATTTATAATATAATTAGAATATTTTATTTTTTTTGAAATATAGGTTAACTAAATATTCAATATTTATTTTTAAATAAAAATAATTAATAAGGTACTGATTGGGATTAATAAAAAATATATCAAAACTATTTTTTAAATAAACTATACAATTATGGATTTATTGTCATTCAAGAATTCTTCTTTTTCAGATGATAATTACAATAAAGATCCATAAAATTGAGAAATATAGGGAACTTAAGCATTGGGGAGATTTGTATAAGTTCTATACAAAAGAGATTGAAAATAAGCGATAAAGAAGAAAAATTAGCCTTATTTAAAATGCTTTCGAGTACTGGAGATCCTTATTAATCAATACACCTGCTCTAAAAACAGAGGTTTACTACAGAAATGGGAAAAACAGAAATTGCGGTAGTTTGGTACAAAAGAGATTTGCGGTTAACCGATCACGAACCTTTGTATAGTGCCGTAAAACAAGAATTACCGATTTTACTGCTCTATTGCTTTGAACCCTCAGTGATGAATTATCCGGACAGTGATGTTCGGCATTGGCGTTTTGTGCATCAATCACTTGAGGATCTGCAAATGCGCCTAAAAGAATATCAAACCCAAATTGCAATATTCCACCAAGAAGCCCTGGTTGTTTTTCAACAAATTCAAACCCATTACACAATTGGTAAATTATTTTCCTATCAGGAAATTGGAAATCAAGTCACGTTTAAAAGAGACCTTTCGATACAAGACTTTTGTATTCGCCATGGAATCGTATGGAAAGAGTTTCAACACAATGGAGTGGTGAGAAAATTAAAATCCAGGGTTAATTGGGAAAAACGTTGGAAACAGAAAATGCAAGAACCTCCTAAATGGGTAGAAAAAAACCAAGGTCATTTTTTAACGCTAGATATAAAATTATGGGAGAGCATTAAAGGAGAACCCCTTCCAGTTCAGATCACGCAACCCAACCCTTCTTTTCAAATGGGAGGGGAAACCCTTGCCTGGAAATACCTGCGTAGTTTTCTAAATGACCGATATGTTAATTATTCAAAACATATCTCAAAACCTGAGCTCAGTAGAAGATCGTGTAGCAGAATTTCTCCCTATTTGAGCTATGGTAATATCAGCATGCGCATGGTATATCAATACACTTTGCAACACTATAAAACAGCAAGTAATAAAAGGGCGCTAAAAAATTTTATTTCCAGATTACATTGGCATTGTCATTTCATGCAAAAATTCGAAGATGAATGTCGGATGGAATTTGAAAATATTAATAAAGCTTATAATGGTTGGATAAAACCCAAAAACGAAAGTTATATCCTGGCCTGGCAAACTGGAACTACAGGTGTACCCATTGTAGATGCCTGCATGCGTTGTGTAACCCAAACAGGTTATTTAAATTTTAGAATGCGGGCGATGGTAGTATCCTTTTTTGTCTTCAATTTATGGCAAGATTGGCGTGAACTGCATTACTTGGCAAAGCAATTTCTGGATTATGAACCTGGTATTCATTATCCCCAGTTACAAATGCAATCTGGCGTTACCGGTCTTAATACGATAAGAATTTATAATCCCATTAAAAATTCTATTGAACACGACCCCAATGGAGTATTTATCAAAACCTGGATTCCTGAATTAAAGGAAGTACCTGTTGAATTTATTCATGAACCTTGGAAAATGAATTCCCTGGAGCAGGCATTCTATAAAGTTATACTGGGAAACGATTACCCCTATCCTATTGTGGATATTGAAGCTAGTAGAAAATCTGCTAGCGACGCGGTTTGGAAATTCAGAAAAACAGAACCAGTAAAAATTGAAGCACTACGAATTTTAAATAAACATGTAAATCCTTCCTAAACATGAATCCGGATAAAAATAATAAAATAGGGATTGTATTTCCACATCAATTATTTGAAGAAAGTATTCTTTTACAGAAATGCCACACCCTATATTTAATTGAAGAATGGCTTTTTTTCAGGCAATATAACTTTCATAAAAGCAAGCTCATTTTGCACAGAGCGAGTATGAAATATTATGAAAGCTATTTGTTATCACTTAACCGTAAAGTGATTTATATTAATGCGCACGATAATTATTCGGATATCCGTCGATTTATCCCCTATTTAAAATCTCAGGGCATCTTAGAATTTGAATATATTGATACTACCGATGATTGGCTTGAGAAACGAATCCAAAAATCTTGTACGCATGAAAATATTATTCCTCACAAAAATGAATCCCCATTATTTTTAAATACCCCGAAAAACAACCAGGAGTTTTTTGAAAAACGAAAAAGAATGTTTCAAACTGATTTCTATAAACATCAACGAATAGACAAGAACATATTGATAGAAAGTGGCAAAAATCCGGTAGGCGGAAAATGGACATTTGATGAAGAAAACCGGTTGAAATACCCCAAGGGAAAAACGCCCCCCAAAATTCGAATCTTAGCAGAAAACCCCTTTTATAAAGAAGCCCTGACTTACACACAAAAGTACTTTCCCCAGAATTATGGCGCATCAACCCTTAAGATGATTTATCCTAGCACCTTCGCAGAAAGTAAATCCTGGCTTCAGGATTTTCTAGAAACCCGATTTTCAGAATTCGGAGCATACGAAGATGCCATAGTTAGCGATGAAAAAATCTTACATCACAGTGTACTTTCACCCATGATGAATGTGGGTTTACTTACCCCTCAATATGTGATGGAGGAAACCCTCCGATTTTCCTCCCAATCGGGAATTCCCTTGAATTCCCAGGAAGGCTTTATCCGTCAAATCTTAGGTTGGCGTGAGTTTATTCGTGCGGTTTACGAATTAAAAGGGAATGAAGAACGCACCAAAAACTACTGGAATTTCCACAGAAAAATTCCTACTTCTTTTTGGCAAGCAAACACTGGTATCGCTCCCATAGATATCACAGTAAAAAAGATATTGGAAACCGGGTATTGTCATCACATCGAACGGTTGATGGTGCTTGGTAATTTTATGTTGTTGTGTGAGTTTGACCCCAATGAGGTCTATAAATGGTTTATGGAAATGTTCATTGACGCCTACGACTGGGTAATGGTCCCTAACGTGTATGGCATGAGTCAGTTTGCAGATGGAGGCATTATGGCAACCAAACCTTACATCAGTGGTAGCAACTATTTGACGAAAATGAGCAACTTCCCTAAAGGAGAATGGCAACCTATTTGGGATGGTTTATTTTGGAGATTCTTGCATGTTCATCGAGATTTCTTTCTTCAAAATCCCAGATTAAATATGCTCATTAAAAGTTTTGACAAAATGCCTGCAACCAAGCAAAATCAACATATTAATATTGCTGAACAATATTTAAGTAAATTGGAAGAATAATTTGCAATAATTATGTTGAAAGGAAAGTCAATTAAATATTGACACAATTCAATAATAATTTAGCCTGAATTCCAATTAATCCTTTTTATATTAAAAGGGAGTATTTAAAATTATAAATCCCCGAATCTATTGTTTAATTAATCATTCGAAGAACAGTTGATATATAATTCAATAAATACAACTCAAAATTCATACGCGATTTAATAAATTGATTGAATATGCATTTACTCCGAAAGAAACATATTACTTCCCGATACAGCACGTTGGATTCCCTTCTCCCATTGCTCTGTAGCCCGACTTTTACAGTTCACAGGTACAGGATTTATAAATTTCCATATTGTCATTCGTAGTTCAAAATTATTTATAACCCAAAAAATGTATTGTTGATAAGAATTATTTTAGCAAAGTTTTATGATTCCAAAAATTGAACAAAATCAAGTTTTAAAATTTAAATGCAGAACTCATAAGAGAAATTTCAGCTTTTGAAATTCCAATTTTTGTTGCTTCTTTTTTCCAGTTTTTTACTGCTCCTTTAATTTCTTTTAAAATATCATCCATTTTTTTTTCTTGAAGCTGAAAATATTCGCCGACACTTTTTGCCAAATCAAAATCTAATGCATTATTATCTGAATCAATATTTAATGACAGACCATCTTTATCAATTGAAGGATTAATATCATAAGCAGGAGATAATTGCCACCCGATTTTATTAAGAATAAAACCATGGTTTCTTAAATGATCATCCGTATTTGATATAGCGATGTTAAAAACTATTCTTCTCCACAATTGGTGTAATTCCTTTGTATTGTTTGATTCATTAAATTGTATGAACTCTGCTATATCTAAATAGCTTGGTGGATTATCCTTAATGGTATCCTCATTATTACCTGTCATATTCATTGCAGATGCAAAGTGAACCCTCTTTTGCTTTAATCGGTCAAAACGTTTAGTGAAAAAAGTAAAGTATTTGCCTGATATTTTTTCGATTTTACACTCTGCCATTTCAATACCTGCTTTGATAGCCAATTTATAAGCTAGGAATTCCCATGCAGCTTTATCAATTGTATCTTCTTTAGATGGAAATTTAGCAATCCATAAATTACCTTTCTCATCCATAATATTTGCTTTTGGTCGTGCACCACCTAATGAGGAACCTGGAGCTAATAGGATACTTAACCATTTACGCACCTCTTTGTTATCCTTATCAGATTCAATTAGCGAAATACCATGCTGCAATTCTCTTATAGAAGACCATGGAGGAATTGGTCGGGCTTGATCACTATTTAAAAAAGGTTCTTTTTCTTGTAATTTAAATCGTAAGCCACCCATCCTACTTTCATCATTAACGCCTAATAAAAAATCAATGTCATGTAAATTTTTAGCTACCCTATTTTCTTCCTTAGCAATTTGAGCCTCTCTTCTTTTCATTAATGTGCGTCCCCAAGTATCTGGCATCGCATCATTAAAAATTCCAAAATTGGATTTCCCAATTGGAAATTGTTGTCCTTTATTCCAAGTAATATCAGGATCAAATAAGAATGGCTTTTCAGTTTCCAACCATTTTTCATCATAACTAAAACTAAATGTCTTTCTACCCTTACCTTGATGAGCAGCAAGAATTCCAATTAATTTTGGTCCGCTTATTTCCAACCAATCGGCATAAACCAATATATCTACTTTACTTGTTGCCATTTTATTTAACTCCTAAAAGTTCTAAGTCTTGAATATCTCTTCCTTGCTTATCTTCAGATGCTAATTTTAAAAAATCATCTTGCAAACCCAATACTCGCAATACATTAAAATATGCGCCCATTGATACTCTTGGAGTTCCTTTCTCAATTAAATATAGAGTTGTTCTATTTATTCCCGCTCGCTCTGATACTTGTATGGTAGTCAGTTTTCTTCTTTTACGAGCTAATTTAATATTTTCTCCTAGTTCCTGAAGTATTTTTAAATGCTTTGGAAAAAGAGTTTGTCTTTTTGATTTCATCTAAATGTTGATTAATATCAACAAATATAGTACAAATGTGGATATTAAACAACACTATTATAGAATTAGGGTAAATATTACAATTAAATCGTATAAAATTTGGTAAATAGCTATTGTGAAAAAATAATCATGTGAACGCTATTTTGTTTCTTCTAATTAATGGCAGTAAACTGAGTTTACTGCCGTTTTATAATTATAATAAAAACTAATAGTATAATGCAAAAATAGTTTTTAACTAAGAAATTAATAAAACAAAATTCCTTTTAATTCATAGAAAAATCATATTGCTGGGCATTGTTTAAAATGACTTTTGGAAACTTGTTGGGTAAAACTGAAATATCTATTTCCCGATACAAATTGTTAAGCTAGAATGTAAAGCCCTATTAATAAAGGGTTTCAGAGGTTGCATATTTATTTGGGCAACAACTGGGCAACAAAACCCACTAAAACAAGTGCAAGTACAGCACAAAGAAAAGAAAATATCTAGTTTAGTGTAGAGTGTGTTTGTCCTTATCATAAGCAAAAGGCGAAGATAAGTTTTTACACTATCTTAATTGACTAACAACTGCTTCCAATTGTAAGCCCATATACTGGCAGAACTCTTCAACGGTAACAACTTGGTGCTGCTGCTTGTTGAAGTACTCTTTAATCCTCTTAATAAGGTATCTACCATATCTGTCGCTTTTGCCTGTGATTACCTGAATGTCCTTCGGATAAATGCACAGTCTATTCATTATTTCAATTATACTTCTTAATACACTAGATGGTTACAATTACCTATGACCTGGCAAAAGCCAACAGCAAACTGTAATCGCCCTTATCGGCAGTTTTAACGGCTTTGAGGTAGGCTGTTCGGGTATCGTCCTTCGACAAGCTCAGGACAGGCACTTTGCTGGAAAGATTGGCAGCACCCATCGACAAGCTCAGGGCAGCACCCATCGACAAGCTCAGGGCAGCGCCCCAACTAAAAACTGGCTGCTTGTATATTTTTTCGATGATAATATCGGCCATTAACCGGCTATGCCTTCCG
>Ga0214923_10002751_pt1 | contig 22865 bp, 13 predicted proteins | sample LL1510_MetaG_FD_177993 | JGI IMG/M metagenome (GOLD analysis project Ga0214923, IMG submission 177993) | Freshwater microbial communities from Lake Lanier, Atlanta, Georgia, United States - LL-1510 | ecosystem: Environmental > Aquatic > Freshwater > Lake | place: USA: Georgia | collected...
AGATGTATTCATTGCTGATACTTCTTTTAAGGTCAATCCTCAGCACTATGATCCAAAGCAGCAACAAGCTGTTGAGAAAAACTTAGTAGCTGCTGAACAATTAGTCAAACAATATCCACAACATTTCGAAGTTCCACAAGAGCATCGTGATCATTTGCTAACTTATATGAATGGATTGGCAGATGGATTAGAGCCAGGAGAGATTCGCAAGCCAAATATTGATGACTATATACAACATCTGCAAAATAAAGGAATCAAAGAAGCTGAGAAAGTGAAGACTGAAAAGTCTAAGCAAGCAAAAATTGATAAGTTTGCAGAAATGGGTAAAGACGTTAGACGGAATCGTCAGCAATTCAATACATTATTTAAATTCCATGACCATATGCACGCTGTAACTCAAGGATTAACTTCAACTCTGGCTCATAACAAGGCTTCTAACTTCGTTACTGATATCGATGGCGAACCAAGTACTGATGAAGGAATAGTGGTAGCTGATAAACGTACTGGACAAATCATGGGTAAATACGTACCGCAAAAAGTAGTTCATCAGTTAAGACACAATCCAAGATTTAGAAGAGCATAGAATCCTTTTCTCAACCGGCTACATAGTAAATTTTACATGCAAAGCAACAACTTTTCCACTGAAATTTGATGAAAAGCATTAAAGAAACAGAAATGCTTGTGAACCTAGCTAAAGCGCTAGGGCAAGAAGTGGATGAAAACACTCTTAAACAAGCTCATAAAATCATTTCACTAAAGCGTGAAGTGATGGAATCAGTTCGTTCTAATATTATGAAGGATCTTGCTAAGGCATCTAAAGCGCCAGCACCAGTTATTGAAAAGAAAGTTGAACCTATCGCGGCACCTATCTTTCCTATACCTCCTAGCTTAGATGATTTAGAATCATTACTTGGTGAACAGGAGCCTGTCGAGCTACCAACCCCTGTTGCAACATCAGTTGAGTACCCTGTTCCCCCAAGCCTTGATGAAATTTCTCATTTAATTGACGATGAAGAGATTGTTAAAGAGCTTGTAGAAGAGATAGAGGCGGCTAAAGAAGAAACATTGGCTGAGATTTCTGCAAAGTTTATTAAAGAGGCTAATAAAGATAGCTTCCAGCAGCCAGAGGTTGAAGAAGTACCTAAAGACCTTAATAAGATCATTCAAAAGCTAAAGTACTTAGAGCAATGGCTTGGCAAAGTGTCGATGGCTGGTCCTGGTGGAGGTGAAACAAAACTTAGATTTTTGGATGATGTTGACCGTGATACTATTAAGCACGATCACTACTTACGATATAATATTGTTTCTAATAAGTTTGATTTTTATCCTCTTGCAAATCTCGTTTCTAATGTCACAACAGACTTAGCAAATGTTATTAGTGCAACACATGAGCCAATTGGACATGAAGAAAGAACTGATTCCAATATCTCATTTAATAATGCAACAAGAACATTTACTATTACACCAGCAAATACACTCTACAAAGTATGGGTAGAGGGTGTAAGGTATGATATTAGCGAAGCAAGAACAGTTACCGTTCCAAATACAACTGGTCTTTATTACATCTATTATTCAAATACTGGCACGCTCGCATATCAAACTGACTTTTTTGATTGGCCGCACCAAGCACCAACTGCTTATGTTTATTGGAATGCCGACAATCAAACTGCACCATTTGTTGCTGATGAGAGACATGGTGTTACCTTAGATTGGCAAACACATGAATACTTGCATCGTACGAGAGGTGCAGCCATTGCCAATGGATTTAATGTTGGTAATTATGTTTTAAATGGCAATGGTTCATCTAATACACACATGCAACTTGATATTGCATCTGGAACATTCTTTGATGAAGATTTACAAGTTGATATTGTAAGCACTAATACACCTGTTGCAAATACATGGGAACAGGACTTAGCTGGACCAGCAAGAATCCCAATGTTTTATCTAAGTGGCAATGCTTGGAAGATAGATTCGCCAACGGACTTTCCAATAAAGAAAGGAACTGTATTACCTCAATATAATAGTTATAACGGTAGTAGCTGGACAACTACTGATATTGATAATAACAAGTTTGGTGTTACTTTCATCATTGCAACAAACAATATTAACTATCCTGTTATTGGTATCATTGGTCAAAGCTCTCATGCTAATCAAGGTGATGCAGAGGCACTTCAGTTTTCTGATCTTACGCTAACTGGATTTCCAGTGGTCGAGATGCGACCGCTTTATAAAGTTGTTTATGGTTGTAAGACAAGCTACACGAATTATCCCAAATCAAGAATAGTTTCGCTTTGGGATTTAAGAAGTTTTACGTCTATTGTTCAAGCTGCTGCAACCACAGCTGATCACGGATTATTAACTGGTTTATCTGATGACGATCATCCTCAATATTTGCACATTGACAATGATAGAACATCTAATGCAAATATAATATTTACGGGTAACATCTCATTTACAAAGAGTGTTGTTATAGATGGTGATTTTACTGTAAATGGGAATACTACTACTCTTAATACTGCAACGTTATCTGTAGAAGATAAGAATATTGTCCTTGCAAATGGTGTTGCTTCAGCTTCAGCATCTGATGGTGCTGGAATTTCTGTATCAGGCTCATATGCAAATTTAACTTATTTCAGCACACCAAATAGATTTAATTTTAACAAGTATGTTGATATACTTGGTAATACGATTTTAACCAATGCAAACACAACAAGCCATATTACTGAGGGAACAAATCTTTATTTTACCAATGCTAGAACGATACAAGCATTTACAGCTGGCAATGGAATAATTCTTTCATCCAATGGATTAATTCAGGCAATAGCTACTGGAAGAGGAGATGTAGTATCTGTTAATGGTGCAAATGGAAATGTAGATCTTTTCATTTCATCAAACACACTTCCGTCTAATGCAACAATTGGTACATTGTGGCATAAGCCTTATGCAGGAAATCTTTATTTGTATGTGCCAATTGGTGGCAGCAATATTTGGATTGAGATTGATCAGGCAGGAGATGATGCGAGTGTACAATCTGTAAATGGTCAGGGTGGTAATGTTGTCTTAACTACAGCTAATATCGTTGAACAAGGTAATCTATATTTCACAAATAGTAGAGTAGTATCTGCACTGACAGGTGGTAATGGAATATCAATCGATGCTAATGGATTGATTACGGGTGCAGCTCAATATGGTAATGTTGTCTTAACTACAGCTAATATCGTTGAACAAGGTAATCTATATTTCACAAATAGTAGAGTAGTATCTGCACTGACAGGTGGTAATGGAATATCAATCGATGCTAATGGATTGATTACGGGTGCAGCTCAATATGGTGATACCGATGCCTATGCAAATGTCATCTTAATTGGCTTTGCATCAAACACATATGTTAATAATAGACTACTAACAAAAGCAAATGCTGCAGATCTTAATACGAGTAATGTTGTAGAGGGATCAAATCTTTACTTTACAAACACAAGAGCAGTATCTGCATTCACACCTGGTGTTGGTGTAGAGATTGCTGCAAACGGTTTAATTTCTAGTACAGCACTTGGTGGTGTTACGAGTGTTAATGGTGCAAACGGCAATGTTGTATTAACGACAGCTAATATCGCAGAAGGTAGTAATCTTTATTACACCAATGCAAGAGTATATGCAAACGTTATTGAATTAGGTTATGCTACAAACAGTTATGTTAATACAAGACTAAGTACTAAGGCTAATGTTGCTGATTTAACAACTGCAAATGTTGCTGAGTTAACGAATTTATATTTCACCAACTCAAGAGTTCTATCTTACCTACAAGTTGTGGGTGGTAATATACTTCCATCTGTTGATGTAAGTTATAATTTAGGATCGCCATCAAGAAGATGGAAGGATTTGTACTTAAGTGGCAGCACTGTATATCTTGGTGAAGCCCTTATTGAAGCTTCGAATTCTTCAATTGTATTACCAGCAGGATCAGAAATTACGGGTCAAACAACTGCAAATATTGCTGAAGGTGGAGCTAATTTATACTATTCTAATGACAGAGTATCTGCAAATGTAGCCACATTAGGATATTCACCTAATGCATACGTTAATACTAGGCTTCTAACCAAAGCAAATGTTTCTGATCTTGCTACAGCCAATATAATTGAATTAACTAATTTATATTTCACTAATGCTAGAGTATATGCAAACGTTATTGAATTAGGTTATGCCACAAACAGTTATGTAAATACAAGACTTTTAACAAAAGCCAATACATCAGACTTAACAACTGCTAATGTTTCTGAATTAACTAATCTTTACTATACAAATACAAGAGTTTATGACAATGTTATAACACTTGGATATTCTACAAATGCCTATGTTAATACTAGGTTATTGACAAAAGCCAATGTTGCAGATCTAACTACTAATAACGTCATTGAAGGTGCCAATCTTTATTTTACAAATACTAGAGCTGTTTTTGCATTAACAGCAGGCTCTGGAATCTCTATCGCAGCTAATGGAAGAATTACTTCTACTGCTACAGGCGGAGGTGGAATTTCTAGTCTCGATAGATCATTCAATTTCCCAGGTGAACTATCAGTACAAACTGGAACTGCACGTTGGTATCCACAGTATAGTTATACCTTAAATACAATCAGAGCTAGAGTTTCCAATGCACCTAATGGAAATGATATAAATTTAAATATTCGCAAAAATGGTAATGTGGTAGCTACTACTTCTATACTAGATGGTCTCGATAGATCGAGCATAAATACTAGCATACCAGTAGCTTATGAAGACTACATTACTGTTGATATAACCAGTGTTGGTAATACTGCTAAGGGTACAGACTTAGTTGTTAGTATACTTTACTCTGGATAATGGAGAAAATATGGCACATACTGCAACATTTGTTGATAATGTTCTCATGGTTTTTGATGAGACTGACAGAAAGATTCTTGAACAACCTTTCAATCCTTTTTCACTTCAACCATGGGCAAGAGAACAAGACGCTATGTCCTGGTGGGATAGTGTCAATCCTGCATATGAGCAGGCAATCCCTAATCCAGATCCTGTTGTTGAAACAGAAGAAACACCCGAACAAACACCTACAGAATAACAATTATGGCAAGAATAGCTACAATAAAATCATATTATAAATGGCCTGCTTTGTGGTATGATCCAGATACTACAAAGAATAGAATCTTTATTGATAACTTTTCTTATGATTATACTACATTATCTCCAAGATTTGCTGAAGTATTTTATTGGCAAACTCGTTATAACATTTACACACAAAGTGCAACTGTAGATTGGGATAACTGGGCACCTATACAAACTGGTGGTTTGGATGGTAATGCGTGGACTGATGGTAACAATAACGTATACGCTTGTCCTGGAATTTTTGATTTGTGGCTTTTAAGCCTAGATTACAATGATTCAAGATATAGAGCTGTAAGAAATTGGAGGTCTGCTTTAGGTAGAACTATTTTAACATATCCTAGAAACGGAACAACTGCTGATCAATATGGAGATTGGTGGATTGGTTTCGATATGAACGATCGTTCGAGTGGATGGAGACATCAAGATACTTTTTATTATGTTCATTGCATGGAGCAAACAGAACCTCTGACATGGGATGCAAATGGATGGTCATACTCCGGAACTACAGTTACAATCTACAGAACCAATCATGGATTCCAGGCAAACGATTATATTACTGTAAATGGTACAACTACTACTGGTTTGTTTCCTCCAAATGGAACATTTGTCGTTAACTCAGTAGCAAACGTTAACCAATTTACATACATTACCGGTTCAACACCAACTGGAACAGCAGGTGGTGTTGCAAACGTTACCGGTACTGCTTATCGTGGTTGGGGTATTGAGATGGAACAATCTGGTTCCAATTATATTACTTCAGGAATGAGGGCTCAACAAATCACCGGACACAATTGGACATTTGAAGATAATAGTGGAACAGCTGGTGCTAGTAGACCGATCAACACTTCATTAAATTTGGGCGGATGGAAGTTCTTTATGGGTGAAGATTCTACACATGTTTGGTATACACGTGTAGAAGGGGAAGCAATGTGTAATACGAGTGTCTTAAAATATGCAAAGGCGTTCGGACTTGGCACTGAAACTGTAGTTTTGGCAAATACAACACCAGCTACAAACTTAGGTGGCGTTACTATGTATTTGCCAAGTAATCTAAGACATGATACAGACACTAGAAAAGTATACTATACAGGTCATTTAAATCCTAATGGTACTAACCCTACAAGAATAGTTTGGGATAAAGCATTAAGCACAGCTACATCATCTACTACATCTATTGTTTATCCAGCAAATACTTCTTATTTTACATACTCACATCTTCCTGTTATTAATAACTTTAATACATTTGGATATAACAATTATTGGATTAAACCTCATCAATTTACTCTTAATGGTATAAATTACATTACTTTTTGTACCACTGATAAATTTTATTACTCTAGCCAAGCAAGATTCCCAAATGCTAAAACAAGAACGTGGATGACATACACAATTGCTCCAGGTGAAGCTGACAACGTTCTAACTTTCCATAGTGGATATACATTTGCTTCAACTGCTGACTTTCCTTTAAGTTTCATTCCCTACAACACTGTTGGTGATAAGGTTGTTATATTTAATTCTGCCGGCACAGTTTGGCACAAGTTTGATACAACAGCATTCTTAGCTGACTCATGGGGATATGCAAACGTTTCAGGAAACTTAGCAAACGTTGTTACTGTTACAGTTAATAAAACTAATCATGGATTAACTTCAGGAAAATTTATCACTACATCTGGTGCTGCTGTAAGTGGAAATAGTGCTCCAAATGGTACGTTTATTGTTTACGATACACCAAACGCTAATCAATTTACTTTTGTTGTAGATTCTGGATTATTTGGTGCTCCACCCCCTTCTGGAAATGCAGCTGGAAATCTTTACATTACAACAGGATGGCAACCTTATTATGCAAATCAAGTTAGAGCAAGAGGTTATGGAGTAGATACATTAGGAAGGTTATGGGTAGGATCAAGAAATCCAGCCATGGCCAGAATTGAAGTTCATATGTTTAGTGATAATATTCCTTCTAGAGTAGATGTAACATTATCTGAATCTTCATCTGGAAGCAATGGTACAAAATACATATACAATGGATCTAATATTAACTCAAACATTCAAATTAGTGCATATAATTATTACAACGAAAGAGTATCTGCTAATTTATTACTTGGAATAACTAGTTCTAATATGATTTTTGCATCAGGAAATGCAGTTGCTAAAGTGATAACTACTAGTTCAAGCCAGCCAACCAACGTTGCAGTTTTAATTACTGGACCAGGTTCTACACAAGTTACTACCAATGCTATTATTTAAGGTAAGGTATGGCACTTAATATACTTAAAATTTTTAAATATACATCACAGTGGAATTTTGTGTATGAGGATCCTGATATTACTAAGCGCCGTATTTTTATTGAAAACGTAGCTTATGATACTTACACCTTACAGCCTAGATACAATAATGAATTTTTCTTAGGTGTTGGTACAGATAACGTTGTAAATAACGGCCCTCAAGATGATTGGTCCAATCAGCTTTGCATTCAAACCAATCAAAAATGGATGTGGAATAAAGCATATAGCAGACAGGATAATTTTTCATATATGGGTCATTCTGATCCATGGATAATTAGTTTAGACTATGAAAATATACCTGGAAGGCATAGCGTAAGAACTTCAGCTGGATACTATGTATTTCAACATTATAGTAATTATTCTACTAATACAGGACTGGGTGACTTTTGGGTTGGTGTAGATCTTGCTGGGTTACCAAGACATTTGAATTATAACGTCAGTAACTTAATGACATTCTTCTATGAAGATCCTACAATAACAGAAGAATTTTATGCTATCAGATATGATAACGGTACATATTACTTAGGTAAGGGTAGAGTTACGGGTACAACTGTAGCATTCACTGCTTCAAGAACTGTAACAGATAGAAATATATTTTTTGTTGGAAAAAATAATGATGGTACTCCTTTGTTTGCAGAAATACAAGGGAATACTAATAACATTGATTTTGTAAAAATTACTAGCGCTAATACATGGCATCCTATTTCTTCATGGACACACCCTGGAGTTTCAAGTCATCACTATCAATTTTTAAGCAATATTAGACACGATAGGGCAAATAGAAAAGTTTTTTATCAAGGTGGTTGGGATAGAAATATTGTTGAAGAATATAAGCAAGCATTTTTTACTAGATTTGTATGGGATCCTGTTTCTCAAAATATAGTAGCGACTCCATGTATAGTTAATTATCCGGCTGGTAAAAACCACATAGATTATCAAGTAGCAGTAAACTTTCAAGTAAGTTTACATGCAACTACTAGAAATAATTATTGGTATAAGCCACATCAGTTTACAGTAAATGGTGTAACCTATCTGACATATATGTTTATTGATAGATCTAACCAGTCATTTTCAACAGAAAGAGCTTACTATAGAAATAGAAAAAACCAAGATACTTGGGTTACTTTTACAGTAGGATCAGGTGTTAATGACCATATATTAACTTATCATAGTACATATAAATGGAGACAAAACCGAAACTATCCAACATACTATATGCCAATAAATTCTATTGGCAATCAAATGGTTATAATTAGACCATCAGATTTATCTACCTTAACATTCGATACTGTGCTAGGATGGGTAGAACACGATATTGAACTTTTTGGAGCACGTGCAATTGGAATAGATGATTCTGGTAGAATTTTAGTTACTGCAGTCGGTACACTAACTCATGAAGATACAGGAGCTTCAAGATATGAACAGGGAAATGGAAACGGATATGGTGTTTTAGCTGAATATAAACCATCTCAACCTTTATTATTGTCTAGTAATGTTGTTTCTGGAAATTATGTTACTACAACAACTGATTTTGTTTACAATGGTTCACCTATTAACACTGGAATGGCATTTAGTTTAAGAGATGCTGTCAATGGTACAAACGTAGCTGCAAACATTAAACTACTTATCACAGGTGGCAATGCTGTGTTTGATAATAATTTAAGAGAAAAAATAATATCAACAAATACAACTACACCTTCAAATGTTGCTTTAACAATTAATGGGGGCGGTAGACCTGTAATTTCTGCACATGTGGTGCTCTAAATGACGATTATTTATTTTCCTTTAGAAACTTCACCTTCTAATTTTACAACCCTATCTGGTAATTCGCTAGAAGGAAATTTTTCTCCGCCTACACAAGCAGCACCTGCTTCTACTTTTGTTACTAACTTTAATGTTAGAAATAATTATCAATCAATAAACGTTCCAGTTACTATTCCTTCTTTTATTGATGTTATCTCCGTTGATAAAGAAAGCTGCGGACCATGTTTTCCAATTAATATTAATAGAGCATATAATATTTTAGAACCTTTAGGTGTTACAACATTTTATGGAGAATTTCCTAGACATCAAATATTTTTGAATATTCCAACAATTTATAATGTCAGAGACGATGAGAACTATTTGTTTACAGCACCAGTAACCACTACGGTGTTACCACCGTTTTGGAGTTAAATCATGCCTTTATTGCTTCATAGAAAAAGAATACAAGAATATAATTGGATTATTGAGGATCCGGATCCCAGAAATAGTAAGATCTATATCGATAATCGAGCTTATGATACTAAAACTTTAGTTCCTATAATGAATGATCAGTTTTGGATGACTGATACTACTGATGTAACAGCTCCTGGTGCTGAAGCAAATTGGTATGATTGGCCAATTATTATTACTAATGGTAAGTTTGGGAATTCTTGGTCAGATGGAAGACAATCTTGGCCTGGTGGTCCTGGGAGATGGGATCCTTGGATTTTATCTTTAGATTATGATATAACGTTAAAAAGAGCTCTTTACAACCCTTTAACAGATAGTTCTATTGTAGTAACACCACGTGATATTACTGGTGATAATATGCGCCAGGATGTATTTGCAGGACATCGTTTTAATTACGTGCCCACAGGTAGAGCTAACACCCAAAATGATTTTGTAACTTATATTACAAGAACTGAAGATGGATATTGGCTAGGATATGATCATAATAATTTAGGGACTACTATTATTATGACAAGACCAGATATAACTGGTGTTTCAATATATGGAATACGTGGTAATAATGCTATCCTACAATTTTATGTTGGTAAAGATGATCAAGGTGCATTTAATTTTATTGAAGTAAATTGTAATACTGGATGTAACTATTCATTCTTTAGAGTTTCGCCTCAATCCTGGCAAGGGTCTACTATCACTGCAACAGCAAATGCTGCAGTATCCACTGCTACACTGACTAACTCTATTGGTGGTGGTTTTGCAAGGATATATCAATTTCCGAGTAACATAAAACATAATCCAGCTACACCAAATAGAAAAGTAATTTATAGTAGCCACTATAATGCATCTGGAGTACTAACACCACTGGAAATAATATGGGATAAAAATATTGGTAGATTTATCTACCAAAATTGTGTAATGACATATCCTGCTAGTGCTTCATTTACAAATTACGGGGCAGCTCCAACTGATAACAACTACTCTGTAAACACAAACAACACATGGTGGATGAAACCACACGTGTTTACAGTTGATGGTGAATGGTTTATATCCTTTTTGTTTATTGAAAAATGTATTGCAGCACTTCCAAGTGAAAGATGGTCAGCCTCTACTTTACAAAGAAATTGGCTAACATTTAGGATTAATCCAAATGATGATAATAATTTAATTTATCATAGTCTTTACAATTGGGAAACTTCTTGGGATATTCCAAGAAGTTGGGTGCCTATTACCCCTAATGGCGAAGAAATTCTTGTTATGCAAAATGGTAGAACAAGAAGAATGAGATTTCATGCTTCTGTAGGTTGGGTGGTTGCTGAAACGTTTCCTATTGATACCCGTGCATACGGTATAGACAGTACTGGAAGAATTTATCTTATTAATCGAGCAAATGCTCCAGCTACATTAACTGGCACTGCCGCTGATTTAGTTCCAAATACTGGATATAATAGCATCTACACGTATGTTCCTAATACTCCTAGAGTAATGAGTGTGATTCCAGCAAACACTAATTACACTTATAACGGCACCAACGTAGAATCAAATATTAGAGTAGTTTTATCTGATTCCAAAGAATTAGTTCCAAATGGTAACGTAAGGATTGGAACGTTTAATCCATTTGGAAATCCGGGAAATGTGTTGTGTGGTATTGAGTTGCGTGGAATTCATAGTAGAGTAGCTGGAATAAATCACGATGACTATAATTTTTATGGACAAGATTTTTGTATTGAATTCAATTTATTTTCACCTATTGCTTTTACTTCTCAACAAGCAAATTGTGGAATTTTAAGTCATAAGACCAGTGACTCTTCTAATGGTTGGTTAATATACAGAAACTCTTCTATTCAAACTGGTAACCTTGCATTAAGACTAGCAAATACTACTAATAGAACTATTGATTTTTTCTCTAATGCTAATGTTGATACTCAGACTTTCCAACATTGGGCTGTAACAAGACAAGGTAATATCTTAACTTGGTATAAACAAGGAAATGTTGCAAATGTATGGTCCAATGTAATTTTAAATAGAGCAAATATTTACGACTACACGTGCCCATTTTATATCGGATATTCTCAAACACATGTTTCTAACTTACTAGCAACAATTTCAAATATTAGAATCGTAAAAGGAAAGGCTGTATATACTGGAGCATTTACTCCACCTAATAATGTTTTGCCTGTTGTTCAAGGAGCATCTACAAACGTAATGGCGCTTGTTCCTGGAGATGTTGTACTATTAACCGGGGTATCTCCTCAGATTATAGATCACTCACACGGAGCTAATTCTCAAGTTAGATTAAAAATAGTTGGTGATAGTGTAGTCTTTACTGATACAGATTCAAATTCAATAAACGTTTCGTCATACAATGGCAATGCTTATGCCAATATTAAAATTATTGGAAGCACGCCTTCATATGTTACATTTATTAATTTAGCTGAACCTGTTTGGATCACCAACTCCTTACCTAATGTAACAGTAAACATATATTACTCATCTAATGTACTTGCAGTTGCTGCTAATAGTATAACATACTCTATATCTTCCGGTGCTTTGCCAAGTGGCATTAACTTATTATCTAATGGTTACATATACGGAATAAATAATGATGTTGCAAATACATCTTACAATGCAAACATTGCTGCTACTTCTGGTGACAATGTTAGTATTTTAAGATCATTTAATATTTCTACTATTGTGTAAATGAAACATGCCCAACGTTACATGGTTAACACCACAAGGAGTGGTGACTAAATTAAATAATTTAGAGCAAGTAAGTCTAAATCTTATTGCAACAGGTGATCCTCCAATTTCTTATTCTTTAGCCAATGGAAGTTTGCCAGATGGCGTTTTTCTATTGTCTAATGGATACATATATGGTTTTACTTCTATAGTAAACACAGTAACTTATTCAAATCTTATTGTTAATGCTCTTGGTGCTCAATCTCAAGCAATAGGAAATTTTGTAATAATTCAAAAGCCTTTTTCTGAAGTCGTTTGGAAATCACCTGCTAACAACTCAGTAATTACTATAGTACAAAATTCTTCCAATGTTAATATTCCTTTAATTGCTTCATCTAGTAAATACGATTTTGTATCGTATAGTTCTAATTCTTTACCAAATGGTGTCTCTATATTTGGTAATAAAATAATTGGAATAGCTTCAGGCAATACTAATCTAATTAACAATACTTCAATAATTACAGCTAGCACTTTTAACCGAAATGTGCAATCAAATGTTTATATTAATTGGAACTTTAAATCTTCTTCATTAAGAACTGGCACTCTCACTTCTAATGTTTCTGTTGTTAATGAAGGGGGAGCAGTAAGATTTAGTTTATCATCTTCTCAATTTAATAATGGTGATACACTTTTATGGTCTGCATCAACCATAAATCTTGTTACTGGTTCCGCTATTTCATCTCTTTTATCACAAACGAATGGTGTAGTAACTTTTCAAAACGGATTTGCAAATGTCGATATCTTAATATTAGAAGATGAAATTCCTTCTAATAATAGTAATTTATTTTTTACTTTGTCATCAACAGGAGGTGAAATTTTCTCGCTATCAAGTCCAGTTTTGATTTTAGATACTAGCAATTCATTTAATACTCCAAGAACAACAGAAATAATTATAACTGGTGATTCAAATGGAGGAAATGCTTTATCAACTCTATACACGTGGTGGGCGCCTCCAGGGGTTTCTAATGTTCATGTAATAGTTATTGGAGGAGGTGGAGGTGGAAGTGGTGGTAATAATTCCAATCCAGGTGGTGGTAATGGAGGAGGTGGTGGAAGTTTAGCCTGGAAAAATAACATTCCAGTAGTAGGGGGATGTCCTTACACATTAAGCGTGGGGGCTGGAGGACTTAACGCAGATCTACTTCAAGTTGGCTGTTTTGGAGGTGATTCGTGGTTTATTAGTAATACATGTGTCATGGCTAAAGGTGGAGGTAGGGGTTGTTTGACTTCTGGTGGTCACCAATATCAAGGTGGATTTATTGGGGATGGTGGAGCATGTGGAGGTGCTGGTGGTGGTTATATGAATACTATGAGGGGGTCTGGGGGAGGAGGAGCTGCAGGGTACACGGGAAATGGTGGTAATGGATCCGCGTCTGAAGGTGTCCCAGGTGCAGTAGGAACTGGTGGTGGTGCTGGGGGAGGTAGAGGGGGTTCGGGTCCATCAGTTTACGATACACCAGGTGGTAATGGTGGTGGCGTTGGTATACAAATTGGTTGTGGAACTACTGGAGCTGCTGGTACACCAGGAAGTTGTATTTCAGGACAACCGGTTTATGGAGGTGGTGGAGGAGGAGGGTATGCATATAGTTTTCCGTCTGATCCAGCAGCTCGTCTTCAAGACGGTAAACGAGGAGGTTGTGGAGCTGTAAGAATTTTATGGGATTTGCCTACATGTAGAAGATTACCAAATATTGGAAACTTATGTGCAACCATGCCATTCATTTGGTGTAATACAAAATCTACATTTAGCGCTACTCCAGGAACTCAAATCAACAGTACAGCTAATCTTCTTTTTGAAGCTAATGATAGTTTAGCACCGTTAAATGTAACCTATAGTTTACATTCCGGAACTTTACCTCCAACTGTGGTTATAAATTCCAACGGATTAGTAACTTCAGGAGTACTATTTGCTTTTCAAGATACAAATTATAGTTTTAAGGTCAGGGCAACAACTATAAGAGGAAATACTAACCCTTTTGGTAACGTAATAGTTTTACCTTATTCTATCATTATTACAGGTGAGCCATCTATAAACAATTTTTACATATCGTCGCCTGCAAATAATGCAGTATTTCCTGCATATATTGGTAAAAATAATGTAGAAATTTTAGTTTCTGTAGTAAGTGCAGATGTATTTTATGGCAACGTCGTCTTATCATCTAATTCGTTGCCAGATGGGATGTATTTTAAAGGAAATTACATCGTTGGAACACCTAAGGGAAGTTCTAATTTATTAACAGGAAACGTAAGTATAATTACAGCAGCTTTTGTTTCTAATTTATTAGGAACAACATTTTATACTAATTCTTATCTCAATTGGAATCTTTATCAGCCTGCCGGTGAGATTTATTTTATATCTCCAAATGTTAATCCTGTTCTAGAAGGTACAGCAATAAAACTTAATATAGATACAATAAACGTTTCTGAAGGAAACACCTTATATTGGGAAGCATTTGTATATAATGATTCGTTAATTGGTCAAGCAAACTTAATTGGTTTACCAAAATCTAATCAATTTATTGGTAATTCTAATGGATTTATAACGATTAACAATGCCCAAGCTAATGTTATACTCAATATTAATAACGATGGTATAGGAGAGTATTTTTATGATAAACTAGTTTTTGGTGTAAGTAAATGTGATAGAAGAATTACTCCAACACATCCATATGTTGCGGCAACATCTTTAAGGGTCGAAGATATTCCTTATGGTCAAATTGAATACACAACTGCGGGTTCATACAGCTTTATTGTACCTGATAACGTGTTTAGTGTAAGTACAGTAACTGTAGGTGGAGGCGCCAGTGGAGCCAGTAATGGTTCGGGAAGTGGTGCAGGTGCTGGTTTAGCTTATAGAAATTGTATTCCTGTGATTCCAAGACAAATATTTACTGTTACTGTTGGCGCAGGTGGTGGTCAGACAGGTTCTGGTGCTGGTTGGCCAATAAATCCTGGATCTCCTTCATGTTTCTCTAATGCAACTACTTTATTTGCTCAGGGAAGTGGTGGTAGCTCCACTGGTGGAGACTTTATTGGTGAAGGAGGTGGTTGTGGTGGTAGGCCTGGTGGATCAATTGGTGGGTATCAGTCAGGAGGAGGTGGAGGGGCTGGAGGATATGGTGGTAATGGTGGAAATGGTGCATCATTGGTTTTCATAACTAGCCCTCCTGGTAGAATATATCCATCTGCTAATGCTACACCTGGTGTATGTGGTGGCGGCGGAGGTGGTGGAGGAGGAAGTGCTGGATCCTGTGGATGTACTTATTCTGGGGGTGGAGGAAATGTAAGTTTGTGTGGAATTATAACAACATATGAGCAAATAGGAACTGGTGTGAATTCACCAGCAGGCACTGGTCCTGGCCAGTGGTCGCCCCCTGGACCTGCGTGGTCAGGTGGGCATTGGGTAAAACAGGTAACTGGATTGTGTCCTGGTGGAGGTGGTATTGGTGGTGACGGATCAGGCAGTTCCGAAGGTAAAGCTGGGGGTACTGGAGCTGTAAGAGTAATATGGGGATCTGGAAGATGTTTTCCAAATACTTGTGTTTTAGATATGTAAGGAGAAAAAATAAATGAAGTTGTATATTCTTTTACAGGATGGTATGCCAATTCACCATCCAATATTAGAACAAAATTTTTTAGAAAATCTTTCACATCTTGAACCACATCAATATGCTGAGTTTATAAGAAGATCTCAACCTGAACTTGGGGTTTATGAAGTATATGAAGGAGTAAGATATGATTGGGTTGATGGTAAGGTGGAAGATATTCATATGGTTAGACCTATGTCCGATCAAGAAAAATTAGCAAAACAACAAGAAGCTAAAGATTGGTGGCAATCCATTAATGGTTCTACACAATGGATTTTTAACGAAGAAACTTGCAGATATGTACCCCCAATTGCTTATCCTACTGATGGAAAATATTACAAGTGGGAAGATGAAATAAATAATTGGAAGGAGATTCAAATAGAATAATGTCTTTTCCAAGAAAACCAATCATAAATGATGCACATTTATATTCTAACAATTTATATCGGATAATGTTTTTAACTTAACAACAAGGAGTTTTAAATATGGCACATTTTGCTGAATTAGGAGAAAACAACGTTGTCTTGCGGGTTATCGTGGTTGCTAACTCCGATACAGCTGATGCAGAAGGCAATGAGGTAGAGGCTATTGGCGCAGAGTTCTGTAGAAACCTTTTAGGTGGCACATGGAAACAAACAAGCTACAATGGCAATTTTAGAAAAAATTATGCTGGAATTGGATACACTTTTGATAGTGTAAGAGATGCGTTCATTCCACCTAAGCCTTATAACAGTTGGGTTTTAAATGAAACAACATGTTTGTGGGAAGCACCTGTTGCAATGCCTGCTGATGTTGGTCAAGGCGATCCACCAAAGATGTATCGTTGGGATGAAGATACAGTAAATTGGGTAGAGTTTGTACTTGGCGCTGAATGACATTCCCAGTAAATCCAAACGTTAATGATGAAGTATCGGTAGGCTTAAAAACCTACCGGTGGGATGGAGAGGTATGGGCAAGGGTGGCAAGAACACTCAATGCCAATATTGTTACTTCAGCATCTATTGTTGATAATACAATTGCCCTGGTTGATATCAACCAGGCTGTATCTTCTTTAATCTTAAATAAAGCTAATGTTGCTGATCTTACTTCATCTAATGTTTCTGAAGGCAGTAATTTATATTTTACAAATGCAAGGGTGTCAGCAAATGTTGCTACTCTTGGCTATGCATCAAACACTTATATTAACAATAGATTGCTTACCAAAGCAAATGTTATAGATCTTAATACTAATAACGTTGTCGAGGGATCCAATCTATATTTTACAAACACCAGAGCAGTTTATGCTTTATCGGGTGGCAATGGAATATCGATTGATGCAAACGGTCTTATCACTGGTGCTGCACAATATGGCGATACAGATGCCTATGCAAATACAATATTAATTGGATATGCAGCAAATACCTATCTCAATAATAGGCTATTAACCAAAGCCAATGTATCAGATTTAAATACAAATAATATTACTGAAGGTAGTAATTTATATTTTACAAATACTAGAGCAATTTCAGCATTTACTCCAGGTACTGGTGTTGGCATTGCAGCCAATGGATTAATTACTGGAGCAGTTCAATACTCTAATTCAGACGTTCAACTTTATCTCGGAAATGTTACTGGAAATATAGTTCCGTCTGCAAATGAAGTTTATAGTCTTGGATCATCTACCAAAAAATGGAGAGATTTATTTTTATCAGGTAATACAATTGTATTAGGCGAAACTAAGTTAGAGTCAAGCGGTGATGGTTCTTTGGCAATTAAAAGTACAAATGTTCAAGTAACAAATCAAATTTCCTTTGCATCTAATGGATATATTGCATCAACAGCTGGTCCTGTTCAGGCAGCAGGTGCAGTAGTCCCAAAAATTTCTAATGTTCAGGTTACTGATTCGAATTGGAATATATTAGATGATACAGCAGTTGATTCTCAAGGGTATGTATTAATAAACGGTTCATTATTTGATAATGGTGCAACTGTAGTTTTTGGCTCACAAACAGCTTCTTCTGTAACATATGTGAGCTCATCACAATTAAGAGTAAGAGTACCTACGCTAAGTCCTGGTAACTATACTGTCTATGTAAGCAATAGTGACGGAGCAACGGCAACTAGAATAAATTTATTAAGTGTATCTGGATTTCCTATATGGAATACATCTTCAGGCAACATTGCTGCTACTTACGAATCATTACCATTATCAGTCAATGTAAATGCTACTAGTGACACAACTGTAACCTACTCACTGTATTCAGGATCCTTGCCAACTGGTGCAAGTCTTGATGCAAATACTGGTATAATTTCTGCTGCCAATGTAGAACTAACAAGTAGCAATGTAACTTATAATTTTACATTAAATGCTACAGACACAAATTTTCAGAATACAACAAGATCTTTTTCTGCAACGATAGTTTCTGATAAAGTTATATTGCCAAACAGAGCTAATAATACAAAAATTGTTTCTGTTGATTCTACAAGTGAATATTATATTAATGCATATACATTAAGTGGTCGGGGAATTACAATTACTGCTAATTCACTTCCAAGCGGTCTATCAATTGATTTAGCTAATAATAAAATATCTGGGACACCAAATGTAGTTAGCAATGTTTCGAGTTTGATTACAGTTACTTCTAATATAACAAATAGATCCAACTCTTACAATGTGTTTTTCGAGATTCAGCAATCACTTTTAACAATTGAATTTCTAATGATCGGAGGCGGTGGAGCAGGTGGTGGAACTGGTTCGGGTGGTGGGGCTGGTGGTTTGGTTCTTTCAAGTGCAAACATATATACCGGATCTTATCCAATTGTCATTGCCGCTGGTGGCACATCACCAGGAAATACGGCTCAAGGCAACAATGGTGATAATACCTGTGCTTTTGGTTTTGTAGCTTATGGTGGGGGTGGTGGTGTCAGTCATGGAGCTGGACCAGGCGTTCCTGGCGCATCTGGTGGTGGCGCATCTATAGTAACAGGCGGAAGTGCTGGTATTGGTGGTCTTGCAATATATGGATGCCAAGGTTGCATGGGTGGTAATTCTCATGTGCAAAATTATTGGGGTGGTGGATCAGGAGGCGGAGGGGGCGCTGGTGCCGTAGGTAATAATTCAAGCGTTCCTGTAGGTGGAAGTGGTGGAGCTGGCAGATCAGTTTCATCATTCTCTGCAATAGGTGGATCACCAGCTGGCTGTTTTGGCGGCGGTGGTGGCGGTGGAGCAGTTTACGGGAGCCCCGCTGGTGGTGGTGCTGGAGGTGGAGGCAGCGGTGGATGGCCAGGAGGTGCTGGTGCAGCTAATACTGGTAGTGGTGGAGGTGGAGGAAATTTCCAAGGACCATCATACTATAGTCCAGGTGGTGCAGGTGGTTCCGGTTTAGTTTCTATAAGATACCCCGTAGGATGTGCTGCAATATGTAATCTTACAGGCGGAACAATCTGCTGTACTGGTGGATACAAATATCATACATTTACTTCTTCCTCGTGTCTTGTGAAATCATAAAATTTAAAAACAATAAATAATATATTGTTAACAGTTTTATTCTAATGGACTTTCATGGACTTTAAATCTTTTCTTAAAGAAGAACACGGCCGCCATATGGTTTTTACCTATATGCGCGCCAATCCGCCTACAACTGGGCATGGATTAGTGATTAATAAAGTAAAAGATATTGCTAAAGAGAATAAAGCTGATCATAAAGTAATTCTTTCTCATTCGCACGATGCAAAGAAGAATCCGCTTCCACCTGGTGCGAAAGTCAAACATGCACAAAGAATGTTTCCAAATACAAATATAGAACATTCTACCAAAGAACACCCCACCTTTCTTCATCACCTTGATAAATTCCATCAAGATGGCTATAAACACGTCACGATGGTGGTTGGCTCTGATCGTGAAGAAGAAATGCGATCAACTATAGAAAAATATAAACACCCTGATATGAAGGTTGATGTTGTATCAGCAGGTCATAGAGATCCAGATGCAGAGGGTGTAACAGGCGTATCAGGCACCAAGCAACGTGAACATGCAACAAATAACGATTTCAAGAAATTTAAGAAAGGTGTTCCATCTCACGTATCAGATGAACATGCAAAAGAGCTCTTTCATGATTTAAGGAAGGGTATGAAAATAGAAGAACAGGCTAATAATGTGGATATTCGTGAATTATATGTACAAGGTAAAGTTTTCTTACTTGGTGAAGAGGTATCAACAACGAGTGGAAAAACTGGATTCATTGTTTATCGTGGCACAACCTATGTAACTATTGAAGAGGAAGATGGTTCTACCTCTAAACACTGGCTAAAAGACATTCAGGAAAAGAAATATTATACGGATTCTGGCGCTTACAAACAGCGACCATCATTTAAAGATTTCCCTGATGTCAACAAGAAAAATGCACCAAAAGGTGTTGCATCTGCAGCAGAAGTAAAGAAAAATCAAGATAAAGCAAAAGAAAAATTAAAGAAAAATCCTGATGATCCTTCTTTACTGGAGCCTTGGAGTACTGATAAGGGCGTAAAAACTAAACCTTCTGTCTACACGTTAAAGGCAAAGCGTATGTTTGGAGAACAACAGATTCCTTATCTCTTAATGAATGCAAGTCAAAGACTAGCATTGAAAGAAGAAAAGTCCCAAATAACTTATAACGGTTATTCAACAAGACACTTTGATATGTGCAAGGATGCACAAACATTATTTACAAAATTAATCAATCAAGGTGATAAAAATCCTGATAAGTTAATGCAGGCTTTACAAGCTACAGATCAGTATCTTGGTATAGAAAAGAAAGCTCAAAAAGATGGATTTGCAAACGAAGAAATGATTCATCTTTTCTTGATGAAATTTGCAATTGCTCATGACACATTAAATATGCTTGGAATTGGCGATGATCAACTAGAATTTATGCGTAGTCATTTAAAAGCAATGTCTGATTTATCAATTCATAAAGACGGTACATTTGCAAACGAACCAATGGCTCATGTTCCGACATTTGGAATGGGTGAAATTGAAGAGGATGTTGACACTGCAGATTATACTGAAAAAGAATTTGTAGGGCCTGGTGGAAAAGTATTTAAGCGCAAAGTAAGAAAAGGAAAAATTGTGACGGCTAAACCAGATATGGAAAAAATAGATGAATCAGCGGAAAAAGGATTAGCTGCAAAAGCTAGCGCGTCTGGTGTCTCAATCGGAACACTTAGAAAAGTGTATAGTCGTGGAATGGCTGCATGGAGGAATTCACACCGTCCTGGCACAACTCCTCAACAATGGGGTATGGCAAGAGTTAATTCCTATATCACTAAAGGAAAAACCTATCATACAGCTGATAAAGATTTAAGAGAAGCAGATGAAACTATCTCTCCTTTATCGAACAAGCAGCCAAAAGATAGAAACTTTTCACCCGATAAAGATGCTTTTCACGGTGTAGATAAAACAATCGATGATCAAGGATATCCTGATAAGCCAGTTGGCTTAGTATCGTTTAAATCATTTACAGATAATCCAGAATCACAAAAAGTGATGGCTGCTCACGCATCAGATCGTGAAAGCATTCACCGTGCACAAGTACAACAGTTTACACAACCTTCTTCATCTTACAAATCAATGAGTAAAAAACAACAGCTGGAACCGTAAAAAAAAATGGATCAATTAATTCAATTACTAAAAGAGTCTCTTGCAAATACATTTGTTTTGTATTTTAAAGCTCATCAATTTCATTGGAATGTTGAGGGATCTAATTTTCCACAATATCATGAATTTTTGGGTAATTTATATCAAGAATTGTTTAATGCTGTTGATAACATTGCAGAGCAAATTAGAACCTTGGATGTTTATACACCAACCTCCCTGGCGTCTTTAATACAAATGTCAGCTATAAATGAGGTTTTAAGTTCTGGTGATATAACTTATTCTTTAATGTTTAGTACATTGAATAGTGATAATAATGTAGTGTTATTAACTTTAGTAAAAACTTATCAAAAAGCTGAAGAATTAGGACAAATTGGTATATCAAACTTTTTACAAGATAGAATAACAGCACATGAGAAGCATGGCTGGATGTTAAGGGCAACTAATAAAAATGCTTAACTTTAAATCTTATCTAAGTGAAGAAATTACAGAAGATGAATTACAGGATATGGCAAATCGTCTATCTTGGGAAGACATCTATGATCTTTATGCTCCTGAAGATCTAGAACAAGAAATAGGTATAGAAATTAAAGAGGAAACCTTGGATGAAAAGATCTCAGCTTCTTCTAGGATGAAAAAGCATATGGATTTTGCAAGAAGTGCCGCTAAAAGAAATATTGCAAGATCGTTAAAACTTAAAAGAGCATCAGACATTAACACATTGAAGAAGAGAGCAAATCTTGCTGCTCGTCGCGCGTTAATGAAAAGATTGCTTCGTGGTAGAAGTAAAGACCAATTGTCAGCAATTGAAAAAGATAGGCTTGAGACAAAGCTTAAGTCGATGGAAGGTATAGTGAACAATCTTTCACAAAAGATGATGCCAAGGATAAGAGAAATAGAAAGAAGTAGGCTTGCAAAAAGAGCTAAAAAATAATTTTCTAAAAATTTTATAGAGAAAAAAATGAATAATAACGAAACAGATAAAAAAGAAGAGAGTAAAAATCATAATGTTTTTAATTATATACCTAATCAAACCACAACAAAAACTTCTTTAGGTCATACGGTTGTCGGAATAACCAAAGATGAACAGGGTCGTAAAGGCGCTAATATTTTAAAACATAGAAGTGGTGGTTATTTCGCAGCACCTGGTTCATTAACTAGACAGGCGGGCGATATTCATAATACACCAGAAGCGGCGGCCAAGGCATTTCATGCTAAAAGAAAAGAAAATTTAGCTGAGGCAGATACACCCTTATCTTTTATACTCAAAAATCCAGGTAAAAAATTGCCCAT
>Ga0214923_10002752_pt1 | contig 22849 bp, 8 predicted proteins | sample LL1510_MetaG_FD_177993 | JGI IMG/M metagenome (GOLD analysis project Ga0214923, IMG submission 177993) | Freshwater microbial communities from Lake Lanier, Atlanta, Georgia, United States - LL-1510 | ecosystem: Environmental > Aquatic > Freshwater > Lake | place: USA: Georgia | collected 2015-10-15
CGATTTAATAAAATAGTTTTTATGTGTATAATATAATATAATGGCTACTTGGGACGGATATAATACAACATTACAAGCCAATAGATTACAAAAAACATTTGTTATAGATTATATAGATTTAAGCGGCCGTTTATGTGTTAGACAAGATACTTCGATGAATAACCGTCTGTTTGTACAGAACGACGCGTCATTTTCAGGAAATATCTATATAGATGAATTTTTAACAACGAATAGTAAACTAACAGTCAATGGCGACGCATCATTGAATAACCGATTGTTTGTACAGAACGACGCATCATTTTCAGGAAACACCTATATTAACGGTAATTTAACAACCAGTAAATTCATTGTGAATGCTGATGTTTCGATGAATAACCGTTTGTTTGTACAGAACGATGCGTCATTTTCAGCAAACGCATATATTAACGGTAATTTAATATTGAATGGTAATTTAACGGTCAATGGAAATGCGTCTTTGAATAGTAATGTTATTGTGTATAGAGATGTATCAAACAATGGAAATGTGTTTATAGGTAGAGATTTAACCGTATTAGGTAATATAGCCATACAAAATTACACAGGAACCAGTATAATCAATACAACGACAACGAATTATCGTTTAGCGGTAGTGGAAGATATATCGTTGAATGGTAGATTATCTGTATCCAGTGATGTTTCTTTCAATAGTAATTTATTCGTGAATGGTAAAGTGAATGTTAAAAGTACACTTCCTAGCGGTTTGCTGGATATCTGTGGTTCATCGATGAGGACTTTCATCTCCGCAACAGGTAATGTAGGAGTGGGAACGACTAACCCAACCGCACCATTACATGTAATAAGTTCAGGAAATGGTGAACCTCCTGTAAATGGAATATATGTACTAAGTAATGTAAACGCAGCGAATATGCATTCTCAATTGTATATTACTACACCTAGTGGAGGCGGTAATCCGATGGTTTGTTATGACTTAGCAACTAAATCGGGATGGAGTCATGGTGTAGATAATGCCGATAGAAATTATAAATTTTCAAATTCGTCTAGTAGTTTAACGAGCGCAACAAGAATGACGATTCAACCTGATACTGGGTATGTTGGTATTGGAACAACCAATCCTTCGGCTTTTTTACATGTCTATGGTAATGCCTTAACCACACATAATTATCCGCCTGATTTCCCGAATACATACCATAATTTATTACTAAATACAGGAGGCGATTGCATGTCGATAAGTGTTGACCCAACTCTTGGTATTGGAGCTTTTAATGCGGCGAGATCTGGTGCTATGTTTCCAATCTGCCTTGCAGCAAGAAGTCCAGGAAACACCGATGAACCTGTAGGTATAGGATTGACGAATCCATCCGGCGCAAAATTACACGTAAATGGTAATTTGAAACTAAATTCATCGCGGTCAATAGTAGGGTGGATGTCAAGTTTGACGCCTAATGGTAGTCAGACTACCGCACAAGGTACTATATCATTTGGTGTAACATTTCCGTCCGTACCAGTTGTTATTGCGCATACCGCTGGTGATGGTGCTTCTCCTCGTATAATAAATATTCAGGTAAGCAGTGTAACTACAACTGGTTTTAATTATTGTAAAACATATGTTGATGCGACTACAGGAGGCACATTCCCATCAGCAAACTTTTGGTGGTGTGCTGTATTATTAGCGTAAATATTCTATCTTTCAACCTCGCAATCAAATATTGCTATTCTCTGTATAACAAAGTACTTCAAAAAAAAATATACACCGATGAACATGTTGTCTATGTCTTTATTTAGAAGTAAGTAATAAATATGATGTTATTGATAAATATCATATGTATATGTGAAAACGATAAAGATTTCAAATGGAACGCAAAGCGTCTTCATTGAAAAATTATCACCAATGAATCGACCATTTTTCCAAAAGTATAAACATTCATCGGTGTAATTTAAGAAATTTGAATAGCATAAAAAAATATGAAATATATATAAGAATGAGTAAATGGTTCGATTTATCCAATAATGCTAATAAAATAAGACAGAGTTATTTCAAAGGTTTTATCGATATTAGCGGTGGTGGATTGTATTTACGTAATGATTTATCCATCAATTTATATAGTACTAGCGACCAAGTAAATCCGAAATTTAGTATAAAATCCGATTCATTTCGTATTCAAGATGAATTTGGAACATATTATACCGTTCCTACTGAAAAATTACTATTGATAAAAGATTTAACACAAAACGCACAAACGCAATTGGACGATTTAATTAATCGCACAAAATACATTAAAAGTGATGGAACCGATATCGATACAATGTTATCATTAAATAAATCTACCAATGAAATAACCACTTATTCACACATAGTGCCATCACAAGGTAATACGTATAACTTGGGTTCTCCGGATAGACCTTTTGGTTCCATTTATGTAAATCAAGGAACAATTCATTTTATCAATGACCGAACATCCCAACAGAGTGCGGCCATCAGTTATGACCCAACCACCGGTAGTTTAGATTTGTCTACCAATACGATTAAAACCAGTATTAACAACACACGTATCGTAAATGGTGTTTTGGTATCTCCTTTGTTAACCTATGGTGGAAATGTAGGTATAGGAACAACTACCCCTAGAAGTGCATTGGATATTTCCGGTTCAATTACCATTTCCGGAAATGCTGTTTTATCGGGTTCAATTATACATACGGGTGATTTCCAAACAACTGGTAATTTAAGTATCAATAATGTAATTTACGAAAATGGTGTAGCCTTACAAAACAAATACGCGTCATTAACTTCCCCAAATATGCAGGGAACTATGAGTGTTCCATCCGTAAATGTTAGTGAAAATTTATTTGTATCTGGAGATCTATCATTAAACGGTAAATTGTTTGTTGCGAAAGACGTTTCACTAAACGGCAATGTAAATGTAGGAGGAGATTTAACGAATATTACACAAGCATTGGGTGATAGTTCAACAAAGGTAGCGACAACTGAATTTGTAAAGAACCAGAATTATGCTCCAAAGGATACCCCAACTTTCACTGGTTTAACTACGATACAGACGGGTGCGATTACACAAAAATTCCAAGTAGGAGGTGATGTATCTTTGAATAGTAAATTATCCGTATTGAGTGCGGCGACTTTTAACAACAGAGTAACTGTTGCGGGTGAAACCACGTTAAATAATAAATTAATTTTAACCAGCGACGCCTCCATCAATGGTGCTGTAAACATTGCGGGTGCGTTAACTACCGCAACACAAAGCAATAGCGATAATTCCACCAAAGTAGCAACCACCGCATTTGTGAAAAATCAGGGTTATGCTCCATTAACGGGCGCCAATTTTACCGGCGATATTTCATTAAATACGAATTTATATGTAGGAGGAGACGTTTCTTTGAACAACAAATTATTCGTGAATGGCGATACCTCCATGAATGGAAATCTATCGGTCGGAGGTTCTCTACTCGCAAAGACACAGACCAATGTAGATAATTCCACCAAAGTCGCAACCACCGCATTTGTGAAAAATCAGGGTTATGCTACCGTAGCATCGCCAAGTTTTACCGGAACGGTGAATATTCCTACGGCGAGTATAAATGAATTAACGGTAAATGGAAATGCGTCAGTCATTGGAAACATAACCGTTCAAACGCAATCGTCTAATGATAATTCCACCAAAGTCGCAACAACAGCGTTCGTGAAAAATCAAGGGTATGCTACAACTGAATCACCTAGTTTTACTGGAACCGCGACTATTCCTACCGCGAATATTACACAAAAATTATTGGTTTCGGGTGATGCGTCCTTGAATAGTAATGTATTTATCGGCCGTGATGTATCATTAAATGGAAATTTAAATATTGCGGGTTCATTAACCGCACCAACCCAAAATACTGGAGATAGTTCGCAGAAGGTAGCGACGACAGCGTTTGTAAAAAATCAGGGCTATGCACAATTAGCGGGAGCGAATTTCACAGGAGATATTCAAACCACTGGTAAAATATTAGCGACAAGTGATGCTTCATTAAACGGAAATTTATATGTAGCGGGACAAACGACTTTACTAGGAGACGTGAATGTGCCTACACAAATTATGAGTGATAATTCAACCAAAGCAGCAACCACCGCATTTGTGAAAAATCAAAATTATGCTACATTGAACTCACCCCAATTTTCAGGAATTCCACTAGCGCCTACCGCATCTATCGGAACTACCAGTACGCAAATCGCAACTACCGCATTTGTTAGAACTGAAATAGTTAGTTTTATCAATGCTATCCCATCAGCGTTCGATGCGATTAATAGTTTGAAAGAAGCGCTGTCGCAAGTAGATGCGTCTTTTACAAATACTTTACTCTCCTCTGTGGGGTTGAAAGCAGATAAAGAATCCCCCACATTTACCGGTACAGTTGTATTACCAGTAACAGTTGTGGGTGATACATTCACTGCTTATGGCGAAACTACCATAGACAATAACTTAATTGTTTCGGGAGATTTATCTTTGAATGGTGTATTAAATACTGTGAATCCTCCGGATAATGATGATTCAACAAGAGTCGCAACCACGAGTTTTGTAAAGAATCAGGGATATGCTGAATTAATAGGTGCTGATTTTACAGGCGATGTATCCGTTGCTACCAAGTTATCGGTTGTATCTGATGCGTCATTCGATAGTAAATTACTTGTAGGTAGCGATGCGTCATTGAATGGCCAATTATATGTGAAGGGCGATTCTACCATGAATGGAAATCTCGCGATAAATCATCATTTATTGGTTGTAGGAGATACTTCATTGAACGGCAAAGTTCAAATTCTTGGTGATTTGATAACAAATACGCAAACATCAAATGATAATTCAAATAAAGTTGCGACTACCGAATTTGTGAACAATCAAGGATTCGCAAAATTAAACGGTGCGAATTTCACAGGGGATGTATCTTTCAATGAAACGATGTTAGTAATGAAAGACGTTTCAATGAATAAAGAATTATTTGTCGCTGGAAATATACGCACGAATAAGAATGTATCCATTGTAGGTGATTTATCAGTAAATAGCAAATTGGTCGTAGGAGATGATGTATCTTTCAATAATAATTTGTATGTACAAAACGCCATATATGAAAATGGTTCATCATTACAAAGTAAATATGCGACATTAGCTTCTCCTGCTTTCACTGGAACAGTAAGTGGTATTACAAAATCGATGGTGGGTCTTGGTAATGTAGACAATACAACTGATGCGAATAAACCAGTTTCTACTGCTACTCAATCCGCATTAAATTTAAAAGCCAATATCGCTTCGCCTACGTTTACAGGTAGTTTAACCGCACCAACAGTGAATGTATCCAATCATTTATTCGTTTCAAGCGATGTATCGATGAACGGAAAATTATTTGTCGCAGGAGATATTTCATTGAATGGAGATGTATATGCTACAACATTGGCGAACAATGAGAATTCAACTAAAGTAGCAACTACCGCATTTGTGAAAAACCAAGGTTATGCGAAATTAACTGGCTCCGATTTTACAGGTGATATAACAACCAAAAATATCGCGGCGGTAGGAGATATTTCTTTGAATGGTCGTTTATTTGCTTCAGGAGATGTTTCGTTAAATTCCAATTTATACGTATCGGGCAGAACTACGATAGATAATGTCGTTGTCGTAAATAATTCCTTATTATTAAACAGCGATCTATCCTTGAATGGAAAATTATTTATTTCCAAAGATCTATCCTTAAATGGTAATTTGAATATGAATGGAACATTAACTGTCCCAACTCCAACCACGAGTGATAGTTCAACCAAAGTTGCGACTACCGCGTTTGTGAAAAATCAAGGTTATGCGCAATTAACTGGAGCGGCTTTCACAGGTGATATTTCTATGAATAGACGATTATTTGTAGCGAATGATGTCTCCATGAATTCGCGTTTGTTTATTGGCGGAGATGTTTCATTGAATAGTAAATTATTTGTTGCTAGCGATATTTCGATGAATGGAAATATGAATATTAAAGGTAAAACCACAATTGCGGATGATGCGTCATTCAACGCACGTTTATTTATCGGTGGAGATGTTTCTTTGAACAGCAAATTATTTGTAGCAGGGGATGTATCATTGAATGGTCAGGTTAGTGCGATAACTCAATCAACGAGTGATAATTCAACCAAAGTAGCGACAACTGCTTATGTAAAAAATCAAGGATATGCTACACTATCAGACCCTACATTCACTGGAACAGTTTCTATGCCTACCGCCATTATATCACAGAACTTAAATGTTCAAAATGATGTTTATATGGATACCAAATTATATGTAACAGGTGATACGAGTATTGGTGGAGATACCAATATAACTGGTTCATTGGCTGTTATGGGTGCGATAACCTCCGCAACGCAAAGTAGTTCAGACAATTCATCGAAAGTAGCAACCACTGCTTTCGTGAAGAACCAAAATTATGTCTCATCTGTTTCTCCTACATTTTCAGGAACACTTACCGCACAAACTGTTGTTATAAATGGTGATGCGTCATTGAATGGAAATTTGAATGTAAAATCGCCGGATGCCAACGACAATTCAACCAAAGTAGCAACTACTGCGTTTGTGAAGAGTCAACCAGTTGCCCCATTATCATCTCCTACTTTCACCGGAGTATTGACCGCAAATACGGTAGCAATACAAGCCAATGTATCTGTTCTTGGAGATTCATCTATGAATGGTAATTTAACAGTAGGTCAAAATATTTATGAAAATGGTATATTGCTTCAAAATAAATACGCGTCATTAGATTCTCCTACTTTCACTGGAACAGTGAATGGTATTACAAAATCAATGGTTGGATTGGCCAATGTAGATAATACAAGTGATGCGAATAAACCAGTATCAACCGCAACGCAATCCGCATTAGCCCTAAAAGCAAATATAGCATCTCCTACATTTACGGGTTCAACGACTATAGCAAATGCTACGGTAAATGGTAATTTGGTTGTATTGAATGATATTTCTATGAATGGAAATTTAGCAACTGCCGGATATATTGATGCACAAACACCACTATCAAGTGAGAATTCAACAAAAGTAGCGACAACTGAATTTGTAAAAAGTCAAGGTTTCGCGCTATTAACCGGCGCAAATTTTACGGGAGCTATTAGCACTACAAATAAATTAACTGTTTCGGGAGATGTAAGTATGAATAGTAAAATGGCTATAGCGGGAGATGTAAGTATGAATAGTAAAGTTGCTATAGCGGGTGATGTTAGTTTAAATGGCGCGGTAACTATAGCTGGTAATGTTACTTTAAATGGAGTTACAACTACAATTACACAAATAGCAAGTGATAATTCGACCAAAGTAGCGACAACTGCTTATGTAAAAAATCAAGGTTTTGCTTCATTACAATCACCAGTATTCACTGGTGTTCCAACCGCTCCAACATTAGCAACAAACGCTACTACAACTGACCAAATTGCTACTACAAAATATGTTGAAAATAAGATTAGTGAATTTTCGAATGTCGCATCTGCACAAACTCTTACTGCTATCAATCAATTATCTTCCGCATTATCTCAAGTGGATTCATCGTTTACCACCACATTAGCAAGTCAATTAGCAATGAAAGCAGATGTTGAATCGCCTACTTTTACTGGAATTGTTACTCTTCCAACCGCGAATTTGACACAAGATGTTTCTGTCGGCGGTGATTTATCCATGAATGGAACATTGAAAGTGAAAGGTATTATTTATGAACAAGGAAACACATTAGCAGCTGTCTATGCTAAATTAAATTCTCCTACCTTCACTGGTGTAGTATCGGGTATTGATAAAACGATGGTTGGATTAACCAATGTAGATAACACGAGTGATTTGAATAAACCAGTTTCGGATGCTACTCAATCCGCATTGGATTTAAAGGCAAACATTAATGCTCCATCATTTACGAGTAGAATATCAGTTACGGGTAATGCGGTGGTTTCTCAAAATATCACAGTCGGTGGTAATGGTGCGGTAATAGGTACATTGAGAGTATCGCAAAATATATATGAAAATGGTCAATTGTTGAGCAATGTATATGCTCCTATCAATTCCCCCGCATTCACGGGAACTGTTTCCGGTATTGATAAAACGATGGTTGGATTAGCCAATGTAGATAATACCAGTGATATAAATAAACCAGTATCCACCGCGACACAATCAGCATTAGATCTAAAAGCCAACATTTCATCCCCTAGTTTTTACGGAAATGTAAGTATTGGACAAAAATTAACTGTATTGAGTGATTTATCTGTAAATGGAAATGTCGCCATCGGTGGTGATATTCGTGGTATCACTCAAATCGCGAGTGATAATTCTACCAAATTGGCGACAACAGCTTTCGTCAAGAGTCAAAACCAATCTTTTGCGCAATTAACTGGCGCGAATTTTACAGGCGATATTTCTTTAAATACTCGTCTATTTGTCGGTGGAGATGCTTCCTTCAATTCCAAAGTGTTTATCAACAGCGATTTGTCGGTGAATGGAAATATCAGTGGTCGCTTTTCGGCAAATACGATTCCTATAAGTGCGATTATTGGTGGATTAGGAACCAATGTAGATTTATCTACCAATCAAACGATTTATGGTATAAAAACATTTATGAACGATGTATCATTGAATGGACGTTTGTTCATCGGTGGAAATATCAATATCGCGAATAACAATATTGTATCTACACCAATACAACCCGCCCAAGCACCTTCCTCTACCTCTATTTCAAATTTAACGAAATTAACCAATAATTCAAATGGAACATATATTAGCGATTTCGAAATATCCAAGGCGAATGGGTATAGTATTGCTTATAATACTACCCAAGGTATACCAGTGTTTTCGAATAACGCAGGTGCGAAATGGAATACGATGACTACCACTGGTTCAAATGTTGGTTATAATGGTATGTTGTGTTTATCTCCGGATGGTAAAGTAAGATTGAAACAAGAACGTGGAACAGGAACAACCGCATATTTATATATCTCCACCAATTGGGGTTTAACTTATTCCGCTTTGAATTTGGCTCAACCCATCATATATACCAATGCTAACTTTGGTTTTAATACATATAACAATCAATCGTATGCGTTCTCCCATGATGGTAGCGTATTATATTTTATTGCTCGTGATACAAACAATACGATAGTGATATGGAAATCTACCGATGCGAGTTTTTCGACATTTTCTAGTCAATCATCATCATGGAGTCATACGTTAGCTACTGCTCCGCGTGCGATTGCTACGTCGAGTGATGGTAAATATGTATTAACGATTACAGGTATAGTTCCTACGTATGGTATGTATTTAAGTATTTCTACCAATTATGGTGCGTCTTTCACCAGAACAGCGAATTCATTAAATACTACTTGGAATTCGATCGCGGTATCTTATAGTGGTAAATATCAAACGGCAACAACGACAACGAAAATATTCCAATCGAGTGATTTTGGTTCTACATGGACGACTGCGACATCTGTGCCTGACGCACAATGGAATTTTGTAAGTATGTCCAATGATGGTAAAAACCGCGTCGCTTGTATTGATAATAGTTATCAATATATTTCGGTGGATTATGGTTCTACCTGGAATATTATTCCAAACTCATTGGGTAATTGGAAAAAAGCGGTCATTGCGGATATGAGTGGAAATGATAGTATTCTGATTTATTCGCACGATGGTGTAAATGTATTTAAAAACTATTATAACTATGTGGATACTGCTCAAAAAACAGTCATCAATACGGATTTGAACATAAGTTCTCCTAGTTATTTTTTGAATACGATGGGCAAATCATTAAAAACAGTCAAATCGAATTTTTTCGTCAGCGATGTTGGACGACGCATGTCTATGTCGGATGATGGTAAATATATACTTTTACCTATTCAAAACAAACAAACCTTGATCTCTCGTGATTATGGTGAAACCTGGTCTCAATTAACCGGTTTAAGTGCTCAAACCAGTTATAACTCTTCCGCAATGTCTGGAAATGGGCAATATATGTATATTCGTAGTGGGTCTACCGCGTATAGATCTTCCAATTATGGTGTTTCTTGGTCGGCCTTCACCGGTGTTGTATTAAATGATGTATTGTGTGGAACCGCATTATCAAGTACGGGAAGTTATATTGTATATGCGGGTAGAGATAGCAATAATGTAAGTCAAGTATATTTGTCTACGGATAGCGGTGCTACTTGGAATTCAGTCGCAACCTTCCCTACCGCAAATACAAGTTTCAGTGTCGCAATGTCTTCTACTGGTCAATATATCTCCGCGTTATCTACCAATAGTTATGTAATTGTATCGAATGATTATGGTGCTACATGGTCAATTAAATCCGCATTGGCTTCATGCGCACAACTCGCAGTATCTTCAACAGGTCAATACCAAACAGTCATTAGTTCTAGTTCTATATTCGTTTCGAGTGATTATGGTAATACATTTTCCAATACTTATTTCGGTGTAGCCGGCACTGGTTTCACCGCGATAACTATGATTGGAACCGGTGAATATCAATATGCGGTCAATGGAACTGATAATAAATTATATAGGTCAGATGATTATGGTTTATCTTGGTCTATTTTATCAAGTAATTCCGCACCATCGAATACGATTGTTTCAAAGGATGGTAAAGTGATGGTGTATAGTGCTAGTTCGGATATTATAATTTCTCGCGTCGCAGACGCGGTTGGAACGATTAACGAAACCGCGTTCTCTATTTCTAAAAAAGGTATTGTCTCCTCTTTAGATTTATCATTAAATGGAACACTTTCGACACAATATTTAAGCGCAGGAACATTATATGAAAACGGTCAATTATTAAGTGCTACCTATGCTACTTTAAGTTCGCCTGCTTTCACTGGAACAGTTTCTGGTATTGATAAAACAATGGTTGGATTAGCCAATGTGGATAATACGAGTGATGCGAATAAACCAGTATCAACCGCTACACAATCCGCTTTAAATCTAAAAGCCAATATTGCGGCACCAACATTTACAGGAACAACGACGATGGCGAATACTACTATTTCACAAAGTCTAACGGTTGTGGGAGATGCTTCATTCAATAGTCGTTTATATATTGCGGGCGATGTTTCGTTAGCTGGAATATTGTACGCGAATTATGCTGCAAATTCTATTCCACCCAATTCGATTATTGGCGGCATTCCAGTCGCTACCGGTATATTCAATGATGATCTTTCCGCCAATTCTCGTTTATTTGTAAATGGCGATGCTTCATTGAATAGTAAATTATTCGTGAAAAATGATACGTTGTTGAATTCTCGCGCATTCGTATTAGGTGATGCTTCCTTCAATAGTAATGTATATGTAGGAGGAAGAGCAGTTTACGCGAGTGATGTTTCATTGAATTCCCGATTGATTGTAGCAAATGACGCAACATTCAACAAACGTTTATTAGTACTAGGAGATGCGTCAATGGTTGGTAATGTATATGTATCAAATGATGTTTATGAAAAAGGAGTAAAATTAAGTTCGAAATACGCGACGATTGAAACGCCTGTGTTTTCCGGAACAGCGACCTTTGATAAAGTGGATGTTACAGTAGAGTTTAAGGTAAGTAATGCGGACAGTACATTCAATGGTAAATTAACAACGACTGGCGATGTTTCGTTGAATAGTTCATTGAAAGTCGGTCAGGCAATTTATGAAGGAGGTGTTTCCTTGATTTCCAAATATGCTACTTTAGCTTCCCCTACTTTCACAGGAACAGTTAGTGGTATTACCAAAACGATGGTAGGATTAGGAAATGTAGATAATACCAGTGATGCGAATAAACCAATTTCTACGGCTACCCAATCCGCATTAGATTTAAAAGCCAATATAGCTTCTCCTACTTTCACAGGTGTTCCAAATGCCCCAACCGCAGCGTTAGGAACAAATACTACACAACTTGCGACGACCGCATATGTTCAAAGTGAATTTGGTAATGTGCTAGGTACTGTTCCAAGTGCGTTGAACAAATTAGAAAAATTAGCAGCGGCAATCAATAACGATGCTTCTTATTCGACTACAATCGCAAACAATTTAGCATTAAAGGCGAATATAGCCTCTCCTACATTTACGGGTTCTGCAACTGTTTCAGATATCACTGTTTCAGGCAATTTATATTTATCGAAAGATTTGTCTTTTAATAGTAATTTATTTGTAGGTGGTGATATTTCTTTGAATGGTAATTTATACGCGAATTATCCAAATAATTCTATTCCATCAACCGCTATCCAAAATCTAAGAAATGAATATGGTGAATTATCAATACAATGTCAACGAGCAGATATAGTAACATTTGACGATGAAGGATTCGAAACATCTGTTTCTGCCGGTTCAGGTGGTATTGTTGAAACATTGTATGCGCGCAATTCGGATTTATCATTAAATGGAAATATCTATATTCACGGTAGCGGTGTTTCTATTATTGATACGGATTCCACATTAAATGGTAATTTAATTGTTAGCAAAAAAGCTTATTTGGCGGAAGACGTTTCCATGAATAATAATTTAGACCTCAGTGGTTCTCTTATCGCACATAATAATGTGAATGTATATGGTATTATTAATCAATATACTTTATCATTAGACCAAGGTTATATTGTGAATTACGCGAATAATGAAACGACGATTGAAAGTTTACAACAACAGATTACAATCCTACAACAACAATTAGCAAATGTTTTACAAATATTATCAAATAACAATTTACAATAAGATGATAAATAATAACATCATTTCATAATGAATATATTATCAATAAAATAATAATATATTTAGATATAGTAAAGTTTTTTGGTTTATAATTTATCCATGTATAATTATATATAAGTAATATAAATAATGAATAATTGGTTAGATGCATCAAGTACTTCAAATAAATATCGTCAAATGTATATAAAAGGGTTTTTAGATGTTAGTGGCGGTAATATTATATTACGAAATAATCATTTACTTGTAAATTCAGGAGATGCTAGTTTAAATGGCAAATTATTTGCGAGTAAAGACGCAAGTTTTAATAGCAATTTACGCGTAGGTAATACCACAACTCTAAAAACATTATTTGTAACAGGAGATGTATCTATGAATGGTAATGTATTTATTAATTTTAAAAATAGTTCTATACCTCCTGAAGCAATCATAGGAGGCATTCCTGCGTCTACCGGTACATTTGATGTAGATTTGTCTTTAAATAAACGTTTGTCTATTCAGGGGGATGTATCCGCACGGGCAAATTTATATGTGAATAGCAGTATTTATGAAAATGGGGTAGCATTAATCAATAAATACGCACCTATTGGCGCTCCTACTTTCACTGGAACAACTACATTAACTACCGCAAGTATCAGCAATAATTTATTGGTAAGTAAAGACGCGTCTTTGAATGGAAATTTATATGTTGTGGGTGATGCGACTTTTACAAATCGCATGTTTGTGGGGAGCACTATATCTGAGGGAGGTGTATTGTTATCCAATAAATATGCGCCTATTGCGTCGCCCGGGTTCACTGGAATTCCAACAGCGCCTACAGCCAGCAGTTCAACGAACACCACTCAAATTGCGACTACTCAATTTGTTACTACGAAGATAAATAATATATTAGATAATGTTCAAGGAAATCTAAGTACATTGAACGCGTTGGCAACCGCTGTAAATTTTGATCCTTCATTTTCTTATAATGTTTTAACACAATTATCTGGAAAAGTATCCATTTCGAATCCTGAATTCGTAGGCACAGCATCCGCAGGTAAACTTATATCAAGTGGTGATATTTCGGGCGTTCGTTTATTTTCTACAAGTGATTGTTCATTCAATGGTAATTTATCGTTAAACGGTACTTTACGCAGTTTACGAGATATGAGTGTAAATACATTAACAGTTGGCCGCGGTGGTGGCAGTGTTTCTTATAATGCAGCGTTTGGTTATCAAACATTATCAAAAAATACATCTGGTAGTCAAAATGTTGCGATTGGTTATCAAGCATTATTAAACAATATAACAGGCAATGAAAATACGGGTGTCGGTTGTTTCGCATGTATAAATTCAACTGGTAGTTTTAACACCGCGATTGGTTCAGCCGCGTATATGGGAATGGCTACAGGTAGTCATAATGTTGCGGTAGGTTATGCTTCTTTATATAATACTACGAGTGGTGTAAATAATACGGCATTAGGGTCAGGGTCATTACAAACCAATACAACAGGTAGTCAGAATGTAGCAATAGGTAGAAACGCTGGAAACGCAGGTACAAACAATACAACTGGTTCAAATAATACATTTGTTGGATGTCAGACACAATTAAGCGGCGGTCAATGGTCTAATTCAACCGCTCTGGGTATAAACGCTACTATCACAGGCAATAATCAAGTAGTATTAGGAACCGCAAATGAAAAAGTAGTTATGCCGGGGGATGCCTCTTTAAATGGTAATATAGTCATTGGTAGAAATTTAACAGTATTAGGAAACATATCTATTCAGAATTATACCAATAACAATATCATCAATACCACTACCACAAACTATCAACTCATTGTTAGTGAAGATTTATCTTTAAATGGACGCTTAGTCGCTTCTGGTGATTCGTCATTCAATGGAAATATTTATGCGGCCGGTTTTATAACTGCTGCGACTCAGTCAATCAATGATAATTCTACTCGTCTTGCTACGACTGCGTATACACGTAGTTTAGTAGATACCAGTTTGAATAACGCATTAGCATTGTATTCGACCAAAGCCATCATTGATTCTTCTTTGGCATTATATTATACCAAAACCGCAATTGATACTAGTGTAAATAATCTTTTAAATACGGCTTATTCCACCAAAGCCATCATTGATTCTTCTTTGGCATTGTATTCTACCAAAGCCATCGTAGATGCTTCACTCGCACTGAAAGCCAATAGTGCGAATCCAACGTTTACAGGAATAACTACAATACCAGCCGCAGTTATTACCAACGCGTATATTTCAGGCGATGCTTCCATGAATTCTAGATTATATATTAAAGGTGATGTTTCCATGAATAATTTATTAGACCTGAGTGGTTCTCTGATCGCTCATAATAATGTAAATGTGTATGGTATTATTAATCAATATACTACCACATTAGACCAAGGGTATATAGTCAATTATAACAATATTTCCGGAAATGGTGATATTACAGCAAATGGTGTTCTTTTACAAAAAACAGGAACAAATCAAAACACCGCATATGGTATTTCCGCCGCAAATTCATTAACTACTGGAGCAAACAATACAATCATTGGTTATAATTCAGGCGCGTCATTACAAAGTGGTTCAAACAATATCATTATTGGTAGCAACGCATCATCATCTACCGCATCTATTTCTAATGAAATTACATTAGGAAATAATTCTATATCGGTTTTAAGATGTCAAGCGAATTCTATAACATCGCTCAGTGATTTGAGAGACAAAAAAAATATTGAAGAAATACCGGTCGGATTAAATTTTATAAATGAAATAACGCCTGTAAAATTCGATTGGAATACTCGCGATGGTAGCAAAATAGATATAACAGATTTCGGTTTTATCGCACAAGACCTACAAAACGCGGAAACAAATGTAAACACAAAAGTTCCTCATTTGGTACATGATAATAATCCTGATAAATTAGAGGCTTCCTATGGTGCGTTGATTCCTATCATGGTAAAAGCAATTAAGGAATTATCTGTGTTAACTGCAAACCAACAAGAAGAAATCAATAGATTAAAACAATTATTAGGATTATAAAGAGCGACCTATATAATATTTAGTAAAAGTATAATTGTTTTAATGTTCAATATAGACAATGAATATGTTTATTTTATTTTGTAAAAATATCTATTATTTCTATAATATATATTTGAAATGGGTTGGCTAGATTTATCAAATGTTTCTAACATATTTCGCCAATCATATATTAATGGGTTTTTAGATGTTTCGCGAACATTAATCGTGCGAGGCGATGCGTCTTTAAATGGTAATTTATTTATAGCTGGCGATGTTTCATTAAACGGTAATTTAAGAGCAAACTATCCCGATAGCACCATTCCACCAAGCGCGATTATTGGAGGTGTGTCTACTGGTATTTTCGTGAATGATATTTCAGCCAGTAAACGCATGTTTGTTGACGGGGATGTTTCTTTGAATAGTAAATTATTCGTTGCGGGTGATGTTTCTTTGAATGGTAATTTAAGAGCAAACTATCCGAATAGTAGTATCCCACCAAGCGCAATTATCGGTGGTGTATCTACTGGTATTTTCATTAATGATATATCGGCAAGTAGGCGAATGGTTGTTGCGGGGGATGTTTCTTTCAATAGTAAATTATTTGTTGCGGGGGATGTTTCTTTGAACGGCAATTTAACAGCAAACTATCCGAATAGTAGTATTCCACCAAGCGCGATTATAGGAGGTGTATCAACAGGTATTTTCATTAATGATATATCGGCCAGTAAACGTATGTTTGTTGACGGGGATGTTTCTTTAAATAGTAAATTATTCGTTGCGGGTGATGTTTCTTTAAATGGAAGTGTTGCTATTGGAAATGATATAACAATTGTTGGTAGATTGAATGTTAAAAATTATACCAATCAAAATATTATCAATACCACTACCACAAATTATCAATTGATTGTTAGTGAGGATTTATCTTTGAATGGTCGTTTAGTCGCTTCAGGTGATTCTTCTTTCAATGGTAATGTGTATACGACCGGATTTATAACAGCTGCTACACAATCCATGAGTGATAATTCTACACGGGTCGCTACGACTGCGTATACTCGCAATTTGGTTGATACTAGTTTGAACAATGCGTTGGCTAATTATTCTACCAAGTCAGTTATTGATAGTTCTCTTGCTTTGTATTCTACCAAGGCGGCGGTTGATACATCATTGGGATTGTATTATACGAAGACTGCGGTTGATGCGAGTGTGAATACCAATTACTATAATAAATCAACGATCGATGCGAGCATTAATACCAATTATTACAATAAATCAACAATTGATGCTAGTGTGAATAATCTATTAGCAAACAATTACTCTACGAAATCAGTGATTGATACTTCTTTGGCGTTATACTATACCAAAACCGCGATAGATGCGAGTGTGAATACCAACTATTACAATAAATCAACTATTGATTCCAGTATAAATAATCTTTTGAATACATCTTATTCTACCAAATCAACAATTGATGCGTCTTTAAATTTAAAAGCAAACATTGAGTCTCCTACGTTCACCGGAACAGTGGGTGGTATTACTAAAAGTATGGTGGGTCTTGCTGATGTAGATAACACAAGTGATGCGAATAAACCGGTTTCCTCAGCTACTCAAACCGCATTAAATTTGAAAGCTAATCTTGCGAATCCTACCTTCACCGGAATTGCGGTCATTCCAACTGGTAATCTTACTACATTGAATGTATTTGGGGATGCTTCTTTAAATGGTAATTTAAGTTTGAATGGTAGTTTCCGAAGTTTACGAGATATTAGTGTAAATAGTTTAACCATTGGTTATGGTGGTGGAAGAGTTGATACAAATACCGCTTTTGGTTTTGATGCGTTAAAATTAAATACAACTGCTGGTCATAACATTGCGATTGGTTATCAAGCTTTACAAACAACGACAACTGGTGATACCAATGTAGCTATTGGTAGTTATGCTTTAACATTTACTACCGGATACTCAAATACTGCGATTGGTTATGAAGCATTAAGAAGTAATGTATCTTCATCTGGAAGTGTAGCTGTAGGTAAAGGGACATTGAGAAATTCTACCGCTACAGGAACAGCGGTTGGTTATTTTGCATTAAACTCAAATACGAGTGGAGGTAGTAATACAGCGGTTGGTTTTGAATCGTTAAGTTCCAATACAGTAGGAAATCATAATACTTCGGTTGGTCATCAGGCTGCTAAATTTGCTACTGGAGGTAGTAATACTGTGGTTGGTTCTAATGCTATGAAATCCGTGAGTGGTTCATTTTCAGTTGCAGTAGGTCATAGTGCCTTAGAGGCTTTAACTAGTGGTGGAAATAACACAGCTATAGGATATCAATCTTTACAAACTACTACATCAGGTGCTACGAATGTAGCGGTAGGTTCTTTATCACTTAAAAATAATACAGGTAGTAATAATGTAGCGGTAGGATATAACGCAGGAACAGCAGGAACAGCAAATACTACCGGCTCAAACAATACGTTTATCGGTTATCAAGCCCAATCTAATGGAGGTAGTTATAATAATTCAACCGCATTAGGCGCAGGAGCAACTATCACTGGAAGCAATCAAGTGGTACTAGGAACAGCAAGTGAGAAAGTAGTCATGCCTGGAGATGCCTCTTTGAATGGAAATATAGTCATTGGTAGAAATTTAACCGTAATAGGTAATTTGGCGGTTCAAAATTATCAAAACCAAAATATCATTAATACCACGACTACAAATTATCAATTAATTGTTAGTGAAGATTTATCTTTGAATGGTCGCTTATGTGTTTCAAGTGATACGTCTTTAAATGGTAAATTATTTGTAGCGAATGATATTTCATGTAATGGTAATTTATCTGTAAAACCAAATTCTATTGATTTTAATAGTATAAGATATGGAATAAATAATCAATTCAGCACTTTCCAATATAATTATCAAACTCCAAACACTGCTATATTTGATAGTAGTGGGTTTGCTATATTGAAAAATATTGATAGTTCTTCCTCTGTAATTTATAGCACCATCGATGTATCTGTAAATGGTAATTTGTTTGTCGGTCGTGATATATCTTATAATGGTAATTTGTATTTAACGGCAAATTCTATTGACCCAATGGCTATCAGATATGGTATTAGTAATCAATTTGGTGCTTTCCAATACAATTATACCACACCGAATACCGCGTCGTATGATGCGGATGGGTTTGGTGTATTGAGATATATAGATAGTTCATCGCAGGTGCTGTATAGCAAAACTGATTTGTCGTTGAATGGTAATTTATATGTGAATACCGATATATCATTGAATGGAAATTTATATGTAAAAAACGATATATCATTGAATGGTAATTTATATGTTAATCGCAATGTTGCCGTTGGTAAAACGTCTGCTACCGCTGCGTTGGATGTTAGTGGCGCTATTAAACAATCCGCATGGACATCTGGACAGATAATTCAAGCATATGCTTATTCGGCAAGTCTTGGTAATACTCTTACGAGTAGTACCGCAACAACTGGCGCTGCTTTTATTGTTGGTGCTTTTACGGATGCTGGTAATACTATTTTTCAGTTTACTATTACACCTAAATCAACAAATAGTATTATATACACAAATTTTGATTGTTATTACACAATCGCTGGTACTGGTACAGACAGTTTCGAATCTCGTATAGTTGTTACTAGTAACAGTGTTGATACCGCAATTTCAAAAAAAACCTTTACTATGACTACGACTATTGATTCAAGTTTTGCAAGAGCTGGTGGGGCTAATTTATTTCCATTATTTGGTGCTTATAAAAATACATCATTATCTACGATTACTGTAAAAATACAAGCAAAAAGAGGAACTGCGGCACTTGCCGCTGATGATAACACTACAATAGACACTTCTACGTGGTCTTGTTATTATCAAGAAGTTCAAATATAGTTTTTATTTTAGAAACATATATGTAGCGATAAATAATGAACACCGCAATATAGATATATCATTAGACCAAACAAAAAGAAAAATTCAAAAATAAAATATAATATTTTTATATATTATATGTCTATCGCAACATTAAAAAGAAAAACCCAAACCCAATATAATAATATGAGTGTAGGTTCAAAACAAGGGTTCTCGCTCAATGGAACACATCGAAGTCAAGGATATGTAGGTCAAACTTCTTTATCTAGGTCTTTACCGAGAACTTTAATGAAAGGCAATACAATTCGCGGTAATGGCGGTTGTTGCGGAAAGTATCTAGTCAAACCTATTGTTCAAAGTGGTGTGAAATCTTTAGAGAATCCTGCTGTAATAAAACCATCCGTAGTGAATACAAAAGGTATGATTGATACCCAATATCGCTGGATACGTCGTCCTTATCCATATGCGATAATTAAACCAGATACAACGAATAATTTAAATAGTCAAGATGATTATATTACCCGTTTAAAAAAATCCACGATTAAAGAAGCCGATGCTTGTCATCAAACCGCACCTTGCGACGCAAAAAAATGCTTTAATTATAATCCATATTATAGAAAAACCATATATAATTATACCAAACCAGAAAGCGATTACTTGCCTATTTCCAGTGGAGATTATATAACCAAACTCCACGATAAATGTTCTTCATTAGATGTAATTACCGTTCAAAATACGAATAAATCAACGCCTTTTGCTTGTGGCGCTGTGTAAAAAATTGAAATATGATATATAGGAATATCATATTAAAACAAAAGAATGGACATCCAAAAACAAAAAGAATTATATTTAGAAACGTTGAATGAAAAGGAAATGAAAGCATATCTCATCGCCAAATCATTTTTAGGCACATCTTTTCAATTGGAAAAAAGTGTAGGATTTTTAAAATGGAAGGCAAAACAAACGGTATAATTTATTGGCTCGCCTCTTTCATTCTTTTAAAATCGCGATAATTGAATACTTCTTTTTGAACATTGGTATTTTCAAAAAGTGAATCCGCAATTTTACTCGCGAATGATACAACGCTTTTCTTTTTTTTCATTGGTTGTAAAATGTTGAAATTGGAGGTTTTTCCCAAATTAATAAAACGATTGCGTTCTTTTGGTTTTTCGGGCGTAGTATTTTCAACGGTGGTCTCGGTGGTTTTCGTATCTTTATTTTTTTCATCGGTTTTCGCAGAGGTTTTATTGTAATTTTTGAATTTGGCGAAGGGTGCGCTTTTCAATTTCTGTTTTAAATTATCAGCGTCTTTATCCTTTTCTTTTTCGACCGTTTCTTTTTCCTTTTTATCTTCCTGTAATAAAGTTAAAAGAGGAGAAGGAGAACTTTCGGGAACAATTTGTTCATCCATAAAAAAATCACGGCATTGAAATTTTAATACATATTTCATAGCAACTGCGTTTAATATATTATATGTAATATGTTGGTCGCTATAATAGGTGAAACCTAATTTGTAAGGGTCATAATACATAATAACATTTCCTCTTGGTGTATGTTCAATCAAAACACGCGTTTTCCATTGCTTTTCTTGTTTATTATTCGGGTCTTTTAACATTTCTTGATATTGATTTTTTGAATAAAAAACGTTATGAATGTTATAATTCATGAATGGGTTATCTTGCTGTTCAAATGATTTGATAAAACGTTCCGTATGTTTTTCTACATAAAGTTCGGTTTCTGTTTTTACGGGTAATTCTATTTTTTTAACCTCTTCTTTTTTAAATATCTTCCATATACGACCAATGATTTGTATGATTTGTATCCAAAAAAAAACGATTACGTTTTTTAAAGAGCTATATTCGAAATTCATTTATGTAAATACATACAAATGTTTTTATATTCATTCTATTTTCAATGTTTTTTAATTTGGTCGGTTCCGGTCTTAACTTGGTCTAATCGATATTGGTATAAATCCGCCATTTCTTTATCTAAGAAGTCTACCTTGATACGTTGATAACTTTTATACACATTCTCCGGGTGTAAACATACCAAATATAAACCCGTAATTTTTTTTCCATATTTATGTTCCAAAATCATTTTATATGTATTTAATTGTAAAGCGTAATGCCAGTAATTACTATCGGGTAAATGTTTAATACATTCGGTCTTTGCGGTTTTACCACCAAAACCTTCGGGTTTTAATTCCAATACCCGTTTCCAATCATAAATTTCGAGTGTTCCATCGGCCTTTTCATATACCATATCAATCGAACCGGATAATTTTAATTCTTCATAATATACCATCCATTCTGTTCGATATGGTTTTAAGTCAGGATAATCCGCGTCAAATTTTAAGAAATATTCGAATTCAATACTATCATTATCGACTTCCATATAATTATTATAGCATTCAATATCATAATGTAATTTAGTTCCGGCGATAGATGCGGAAGTTCCTTTGCTTTTCCACATTTCTTTAATACTTTCTTTGGTCATTCCATAATATTTACCTTTTGGGTCTTCGAGACAACCACGACGTATCATATTGTTAATAACCGCATCGGCATTGAATTCTTCAAAATGACTGTGATTAAACGTAGTGACGGAAGTAAATGTGCTATCTCCATGAACAGTATAAACATGAGGTCCTTCATCAAATGTAATAAATTCATCGCGCGGGTGCTTGTTTAATTCAGATAAGTAAGTAGGAGGGATGTTTTTTTCAACCATTTGTTCTTTTCTATATCAGGATAGAGAAAATAAAAAATCAATTTTATAGGGTTGCTATCTATGTTTCTTTGATTTTATTGAATACATATTTTCGAATATTATGATTCCGAATTTCATCGGCATTTTTACAACTACCAATTATTTTTTTAAAATTCGATATATATTTTTGATTCATATCATCATTGTTATTTATTTCGCGTTGGTGTTCATCACACCATTTTTTGAATTCAATCAATAATGCCTGTGAAATATAATTTAACCATTTATCCATATCTTTTCCAGTGATAAGACACCATTGAGGCATTTTTTTACCATCAATTTGTATTTCATCATATACATAAAACATATTTTTCTTCTGGTTTGTAGCATAAATCGGGGAGAATTCTTTATCATTTATTGAAATATCATTACTACCTTTTTCTAGGCAGGATTGTATCGCATATTCCATATCTTTCATAAATATATGGTTCAAATATTTA